>WLWD01001176.1_pt1 | contig 60635 bp, 38 predicted proteins | sample 6712731 | NCBI WGS metagenome assembly WLWD01 (sample SAMN12718690, study PRJNA576275) | sponge metagenome | isolation source: marine sponge | host: Mycale hentscheli | place: New Zealand: South Island, Marlborough, Capsize Point | collected 2014-11-01 | reverse complement strand
CATCAGAGTATCGAAAACGTCGTTCTACTGCAAAGAGCAGCCTTACAAAAGTCATCACTCAGATTCAAACTCAGGAATATATTGAACCTAGTCATCGAGACAGATACACTCTTGATCATCTGTCTGAACTCTTACAGCGGGCAGAAGATGCTTACACAATTAACTATGAGTCATTGGAGTCTCCCTCTACTGAAGAAGAGAACTATTATCATGACTTCACTAAACTTGCGGATGATGCACGGCTACGCATCAGTTCCATGATGGAGCAACGTGAGTGCTACAGAATGTTTGACACTCTCAGTCATGAGGTTGAGGACTGGGAGGAAGTTGATACTGCGGAATTACAAGATGTATTTTTAGCTGAACTCCCCAGACTTCAGAAAGCTTTAGATGAATTTCGTATCAGCTCTTGTTCTACTGGTGCTTCCAAAATAGCTTCACTTAAGGCCCATGCTAAGGACCTACGACGCCGTCTGACCAGACTAAAGCAGAGGGCAACTCCAGAAACATCAGCTACAACACCAATAGCGGTTCACGATGACTCTGAAGACACTTATCGTCATGAGAAGAAAGCTCGTATGGTTCCTCTACCTACCTTCAAAGGTGATCTTGCTGACTGGCGCTCCTTCTGGAGGAGGTTCCAAGATTATGTCGGAAAGCTTAAGAGGATCACAGATGACGAGAAACTTAGCTACCTTCAAGACTGTTTGAAAGATCCAATTGCTCAGGATATTGTTGCAGATTCGATTAGGAATGGTGATAGTTTTAAAGAAGTGGAAAAGCGTTTACAAAGGAAGTATGACCAGCCCAGGGAGGTTTTCACTGAAGCTTTACGTGGAATGATGAATATTCCTAATGCCTCTTACTCACGTACTGGTTTGGCCAACATGGTCAAAGAATTCAACAAGTACAGGAATATTCTACTACGCTATGGTGATGGCTCTGCAGATCAGGTGTTTACAGCAATAATGGAAACTCACATGAGTCACAAGCTCCTAGAGGAGTGGCGCCTATTCACTAAAGATCAGTCTAGCATTCCACCTGGAAGTCTGCTCATAGACTTCTGTGACCAGCGAGAACTTGTTCTTAGTTACAATGGCAAAGATTGCAGTCGTGATGTCAAGCCATCTTCTCACAAGCCTTTCTCCAGGCAGACTAATGGATTATCAACTACAAAATCCAACAAGTCACAGTTCTCCCTGCATGCAAAGGAACTGGTCCACTGCAAACTGTGTCCATCTGAGAAGCACCCATTGTACTTGTGTCCAGAGTTCAAGTCTCGTGATGTATCATCTCGCCATCAAACTATTCAATCACTGCAAGCATGCTTCAATTGTCTGGGTACTAATCATTCCTCTAGACAATGTACTAGTAAGTCACTATGTAAAGTATGTGCTGGAAAACATCACACTCTCCTTCACCAGCCTGACCGACCTACTATTACTACTTCTCAGACCCCAGCTGTTTCTCAAGCTCCAGCCACCACTACTTCTCAGGCTCCAACAACTACTTTTCAAACACCAGTCACTTCAACTGCTCCTGCTCAGGCTTCCTCACTTGCTGTGACTATTCCTGACAAGACTGCTCTCGTCTGGTCTTGTCAAGTTCTTCTTGAAACTGATGGTCATGCACAACTGGTGAGAGCCATGATTGATCCTGGTTCAACCTTATCTTTTCTAACTAACAAAGTAGCTACTGCTCTCAAAGCAAAACGTATTCCTTTTGCCACTTCTATCAAGGGTCTAGCAGAATCACATGCCGCTACTAGCAACTTCAAGGTGAATGTTACTCTCAAGGCAGCCAACAAGCCGAACGAACAACCTCTCCAACTTTCTCCATCTGTTGTTACTTCAATAACAGGAAATACTCCTGCAAATGATATCACAAGTCACAAGGACTTGGAGTTCACTAGTAAGTTGGAGTTAGCTGACCAAAGCTTTGGCTCTCCTGGCAGGATAGATCTTTTGCTGGGACAAGACATCATCCATCGCATACTGCGACAAGGATTTTTGAACTCGCCTACTTCAGACCTCTATAGTGTCAATACCATGTTTGGTTGGGTCATTGGGGGCTATTGCACCTCTCCTTCCCAAGTAGTGACTGCTCACATCTGTTGTAAAGCTAGTATAGACGCTGACACCAATGACTTGCTACGGGCATTTTGGGAAACTGAGGAACCTCCTTCTGATGTTGACCAGTTATCTCATGATGACCAAGTTGCTATCACCCATTTCAAGGATTCTGTGTCAAGGGAAAATGATGGTCGGTACATAGTCCAACTCCCCAGAAGGGAAACAGCTCCACCATTGGGACATTCTCGTTCTCAAGCTATCAGGAGATATGAGCAGAACCAACGCTTACTTATCAAGCGTGGCAAGTGGTCAGATTTTCAGACTGCTGTGGATGAGTACGCTGTACTTGGCCATGCTGAACTGGTACCTACTCCTGATCTTACCAAACCAGACTCTCAGACCTTTTACATGCCAATGCACGGTGTTGTGAAAGAATCTAGCACATCCACCAAACTCAGAATAGTGTTCGACGCTTCAGCTCGTACAACTTCAGGTTATTCTTTGAATGACACACTCATACCTGGTCCAACACTCTATCCTCTCCTAACTAATATCTTACTTCGCTTCAGACAACATGTCATTGGGATGTCAGCGGACATCTCAAAGATGTTTAGAGAGGTGTCACTTCACTCTAATGACTGGGACTTACATCGCTATGTAGTCAAGGATAAAGCTGGACAATACCAGGACTATAGAATGACCAGACTAACTTTTGGAGTAACATCTCCTTTCTTGGCTACCCAAGTCCTGCGGCAGCTAGCTAGCGACTATGAGCAGGAATTTCCTGAGGCATCAGCTCTCATTCACTCGTCATTCTATGTGGACGACTGTCTTACTGGTGCAAACAACTTGGAAGAAGCTACACACATACGAGAGGCACTTAACCATCTTCTGGACAAAGCACAGATGACTCTAAGAAAGTGGAGATCAAACTCTATTGATCTGAAGGCAAAGATTCCAGAGGGTTTGCTAGAGAAGGATGAAGTTCAATTGATTTCTGCTCCATCTTCATGTCATAAAGCACTTGGTGTTCACTGGAACACAGCCAATGACTCACTACACATTGCTACACCAACACTTGAGGATATTGACTTACCAACCAAACGTCAGGTTTTATCGGATGTAGCCAGGACGTTCGATGTGTTGGGCTGGTTTTCCCCAGTAACAGTAACATTGAAGATACTTCTTCAGAAGATTAGGCAACTTGGGATTGGATGGGATCAGTCTATTCCACAAGATTTAGCTGACTACTGGAAGACTTGGAGAAAGGAACTACCCTTAGTGACAGAGCTTCCAATTCATCGCTACTACTACCATCACAACAAAGAAAGACTTAATCTACAGTTACATGGTTTTTGTGACTCTTCGCAAGTAGCATTTGCTGGTGTAGTTTACATACGGGCTACTTACACTGATACTTCAGTTTCAACTACACTGGTGATAGCCAAGTCTAAAGTGGCTCCACTGAAGACTCAAACTATACCCAAACTAGAACTGTGTTCTGCAGTTTTGTTGAGCAAACTACTATCTACAGTGAGTAGAGAGCTCAACATTGATCTGAAGGATGTTTTCGCCTGGAGCGATTCTACCATTGCTCTGGGTTGGATTAACACATCACCACACCGTCTGAAAACTTATGTGGCCAATCGTGTTGTGTCAATTGTCGATCCAATTCCAGCTAATCACTGGAGACATGTATCCTCTCCAGACAATCCTGCTGACCTTGGTTCTCGGGGAACCACAGCAGGAGTGCTTGTTAAATCTCAACTTTGGTGGTCAGGTCCATCATGGCTCTCACAGCCTCCGGACTACTGGCCAGTACAGAAGTTACAGATACACACTACTTCACTCCCAGATATGAAGTCTACAGCACTCACTATACAGACCCATCAACCTAATGAGGATATCACTTCCAGATTTTCATCATTTTCAAGGCTAATTCGTGTGGTCTCTTGGATGTACAGGTTCATCAATAATGCAAGGAGCAAACTGCCAGACAGGGTTTTCTCATCTCAACTGTCTGTGCAGGAACTTCAAGCATCTGAAACTGTAATATTCAAATTGCATCAGCAACATTTCATGTCCAAAGAACTCGCTGCTCTCAAGACTAAAATGGCTGTATCAGTTTCAAGTCCTCTTCACTCACTCCATCCTATCCTGGACTGTCATGGTGTACTACGTGTTGGAGGAAGACTATCCCAGTCTGGCTTGTCTTATAGTCAATGTCATCCAGTCATTTTACACATGAAGGCACATCTTAGTAAACTTATTGTGCATCATCTTCACATCGTCCATTTCCATGCAGGTCCTACACTTCTGATGGGCTTACTTGCACAGTGCTACTACATGATTGGAGCTCGACGACTTGTCAGAAACATATCTCGCAACTGTGTTGTCTGCCAGAAGACATATGCTAGGACATCTAGTCAAATTATGGGAGAACTACCCTCAGCCAGAATCATGCCAGCTCCACCATTCTCCAAGACTGGAGTGGACTTTGCTGGTCCAGTCACCCTCAAACGTGGACATACTCGGAAGCCCAGCTATGTCAAGGCTTATATCTCACTATTCATATGTCTAGCTACCAAGGCAGTACATCTTGAGCTAGTTTCCAGTTTATCTACTGCTGACTTCCTTGCAGCCTTTCGTAGATTTGTGGCAAGACGTGGTTGTCCAGTTGAGGTGCTTAGTGATAATGGCACTAATTTTGTTGGAGCTAATAGAGAACTCCAGGAACTATACCAACATTTGGATTCTCAAGAAAGCAAACAAGAAATTTGCGAATACTTCACATCTAACCGCATCACTTGGAAATTTTCACCAGGGCGGGCACCACACTTTGGGGGATTGTGGGAAGCCGCAGTCAAATCCACAAAGTCACTGCTGAAGAAACTTCTTGGCTCACAAAGTTTAACTGTGGAGGAATACTGGTCTGTCCTTGTTGATGTTGAATCTATTCTCAATAGTCGTCCGTTGTGTCCCTTAAACACTTTACCTGAGGATGGATTGGAAGTTCTTACTCCAGGCCACTTTTTGGTGGGAAGACCTCTCACTGCATTACCTCAACTCTCATTGAAAGACTTGCCTATGTCATCTGTCAAGCGATGGAATCTCTGCCAAAAGGTCTCGGCTGAGTTCTGGCAAAGGTGGTCAAGAGAGTACTTGCAGATACTCCAAAAGCGACATAAATGGAAATCAACGCACAGGAACTTTCGTGTTGGAGATATTGTCCTCGTGAAGGATCAAGTACTGTTCACCCATTCCTGGCCACTAGCACTTGTTACTAAACTACACCCTGGGTCAGATGGATGTGTGCGTACAGTGACTATTCGTACTTCTAAAGGAATTTATACTCGACCTATCGTAAAACTTGTTCTACTAGTTCCACAAGGAGAGAACAAAGACTTTCCACCTCAGTCGAAGGAGGGGGGAGAATGTTCAGGCCACTGAACACTGTGTAACACTTATAATTAACTCACTTTATTTTGTGTGTTTTAATCTTATTATTTCCTGTTGTTGTCCTACCACACCACCACTTTCCACTACTTCCGCTCCCCTGGTGTGTGCTGGCAGCTGATTGGTCAGTTGTTAGCGCATGCTTTCCAGCTGTTTCCATGTTAGCTGTTTTGGTTATCTCTTTAGTTTTATCTCATACTTGTGGTCACTTGACTCTTGTATTTAGTGGTCATCAGCTCTAGTGCTTGTGGTCTACTATTTTATATCAAACTTGTCTAACCAATATATCTAATTCTGTGTGTGTGTGGAGACAGTGTAACTTGTCAGTGGAATTACAACCCATGAGAGTTATATATTCTAGCTTCTAATACATACACTCAGGACTGTCTCTAATTCAGGATTCGCATTGGATACTTCCAGTGTCAGAACCCGCATCAACAACGCCGATAAAACTTGGAGAGCTCAATATCTGGACGCCAACAACTCTGTAAGTGCAAAAAAAAATTTTTCGAAGGTTGCCTCGTTGTGCCCGTTTTCCTGTAGACGGTCACATATATATATATTATATATATTATGTATAGCTGGAAGAGTAGCCAAAAAATCTTGACAATCCTATAGTGTGTCTCCTTTTAATCTTTAAACTCAATTCACAGACTATCATGACATAACCAATCCATCTTACACTTTATCATTAAAACTTATTAGGCCTAGAGTAGTCAGTGCTCTTGATAAAATATAAGGAGACACTTCATGTGAATGCAAAATACTTACTACTGATTTCTTGCTAATAGACACTGTGGTGATACGCTCCAGTTCCTTTGCTAGTCGCTCCACTTCAGACTGCAGAATTTGTTTCTCTTTTTGATGGCGAGACTCTAGATGGAGCTTTTCTTCTTTGTGATGAGATTCTAACTGAATTCTTTCAGCTGTTATCTGGCTCTTTAGCTGATGGTTCTCAGTCTTCTGTTGATGGTTCTCAGTATTCAGTCGATGGTTCTCTGTCTTCAGTTGATTGTTCGTAGTCTTCAGTTGATTGTTCTTAGTCTTCAGTTGATTGTTCTTAGTCTTCTGCTGATTGCTCTCAGTCTTCTGTTGATTGACCTCGGTTTTCAGTTGATTGTTGCCTGTACTTGCATGACACTTGTCTCCAATTGATGTTTCTCTTCAATAAGTTGAGTTTTTGCAGATTCAAGCATTTTTTTGTCATTTTCTAGCTTAGTATTTTCTTCAGTCAATTCTTTATTTTCTGTTTCTATTCTATTTTCAAAAATCTAATAATATTACACATCAAATGAAACAAAACATTTAAAACAAACAATATATATATAAAATACAGTATGGCAAAACATTTGACATAGCAAATAATACTCAACTAGTCAAACACAAAGAAAATGAAGAAGAAAAAAAGAGAATGTCAAAAAATTATTTTTTGATCAATAGCTTTGTAGAGTTGAGAAGCTACTGTTTAAAATTGAAATATGTTTTAGTATACCTACTTATAAAAATTAGTGAAAAATTTTCTGGGCGAATGGTATTTATCTCCATGATCACAACGACCGAGATAATCTTAAGATGTTACTGGCAGAAGCTAAGACCTCGACTTCAATCATTATTTATGTATAATTAGAAAATTGTCTCACCACATATTACAAATAAACTGGACTAAAGCTTTCATATAATATAGCTAAGCTTGGTTGCTTGATATGCCTGTTCAAGTATGTACACATCTAATATAGGTTTCGGTGTGACAACTTAAGTAACATAATTATAGTATGTATTAACTATTTGATAGATTTAACAAATGATTGTAGTTCACATAACAACTTTACCTCGAGTTCTTTTATTCTTTTAGTCTTTTCTTTAGTTTCCATCATGTGTAACACATTGACTATGTTGATGGTCCTCCCCAGATTCCCTCCATGTATGTTCTCCATTGCATCCTGTACTGGTGTTAGTGTCTCCAGTAGTTGCTCAGCAGTAGGTCTTGTTTGAGGATCATTGTGCAGGCAATTAGTCACCATCTCTACTAGAACAGGATGAGATTCCAATAACAGATTCTCCAACTTCTTCATGTACACCTCACGACGCTCTACTTCAGAGCGACCAATAAGTCGGCCAGGATTGTGTGGATCTGAACGTGTAGCCAATAGCAGCTCTCCAGGAAATACCTAACCAATTATTGAAATTAATCAATTGATTTGTGTGCAATTGTCAATTAAAACTATCACAATACATTGAGTACCAATATTATTATTATGCTTAGTTCACCACCTATGGGGATAATGGTACAACTGTTCCGGGGTAACTCTGAGCACAAAGCTTAGGGTAGGGAGGAAAACATAAAGGACTTGCTGAGAGAAGTAAATTAAGCAGTATATTAGGGTTGCATGGGCACAAAACTGCAGTAGCTTTCAGTGTGCAAACACTCAATTAAATTACTGTACACAATATTGAATGAGAAATATAGCACGGAAATGGTGAAAACAGTTACATAGTCAGAACTCATGAAACAAATAACAGTGCGTGAGAAAGGGTTTAACAAAGTCAAGGAAAAAAATAGTAAAAATGGTCACAAATATATAGTGTCAACAGGAGTCTCTGCATTTGCTGTGTCTGGCTAGGCACAGACTACAACATTCCTATCTAACTAATCTGCACGTGCTAGTATTATATTAACATGATTGAATGGTGAAGTCCAACTGATTAACTGAATTTTAAATAGCTTTGCACTAGTAGTGTACATTGCATACTCAAGTGTGTTTTACCTGTGTCAGAATGTAGAGGGCAAGATGTCCGAATGAGAACACATCTAGAGATGGGCCATATCTGTGGCTCTCACTGAGAGCTTCTGGTGGCATGTACACAGTGGTCCCCGGATTCTTTGAGAGTGTTTGGGCTAGTTGAGCCGGTTTTAAAGTTACCATGCGAGAGTTTCCCATGTCAGTGATCTTAGCTGTCAGAGACGCTGTGAGGAGGATGTTCCTCGCAGTCAGGTCTCTGTGGACTATTGGAGGTCCTCGACTATGCAAGTAAACTAAACCGCTGCCTGTGTCTGTCAGAATGGAAATCTTGACTGCAAGTGGAATATTAGGGGAACACTCCAGGAGGTCGTCCACACTCATTTCTAGTTTCTCCATCACAAGTAGAGGTAGCTCTGATCCCTCTAGAAAACACAGACCAAGGAACAGTGTTATGTTAGGATGTCGGAGACCTGCCATGAGTTGACATTCTCGTTGATATCTGTCTATAGTCTCTCCAACTCCTTCATTCCCAGGATCCAGTAATAGTTGGTGCATACGCTTGGCAGCACACAAAACCTTGCTGTATTTTACCTGAAATAGCAATGTGTTATAAAGCTAAATAATGTTTTACAAATTCACTATGATTGTTCATTAAAGTACATTAAACTCTCATTTCATGTGGAAACATAGTTCCTTGAAAGCATAGCTAATTACTTATAAGTTAAAAATTTTATATAAGAAATATAAACTTCCCTAGATTTCATTTTGAAATATTTGATAAGATTAGAACTCTCCACTTACTTCTAGCAATGAGCCATATGAACCTGCTCCAAGGGTCTTCCCTGTAAGTATCACTTGGTCTAAGAAATACTGTTGCAGCTTCGAATCTTTTCTAAAGGTTCGAGACCACCCTGGTCTTCTAGCCATGATTTAGAGTCCTCAAAGAGTATAGCCAGATATCTACTCCGAGCTCCAAAACTTATAAAGCCAGCTGAAAGGAGTTTGTAGTACACCCCTCCAAGTCAAATAAACAAGGTACACGCCACTTATACCGCACTCGACTTTTTATCTTCTTTAGGGAGGGTGGGAAGGGTTTGGGTAGTCTCGCGTAGCCAGACCCTTTACCAATCGCTACGCGGGAAAAGGCGCAGCGATTGGTAAAGGGTCTGGCTACGCGAGACTAGGGTTGTTTGGGGGTGTCTGGTGTCGCCGATCCTTTCCTCCCCCGCCCACAAACACAAGGAAAGCTAAGGGTCGGCAACGCCAGACTATTGAGAACTCTTTACCAGACGAAAAACCAAGTTACCGTTTCTAAGTGGAATGCTTTATGTCGGGAGCTACTGGTCACTTGGACAGTCAGAATGCTTATAATTATAATACTGTTCATTGAGGTAAGACAATACTTTGGTATTTGTTAGTTAATAATGAACAGTTCAGCGGTTGTATACTAACCAACCAATCTACCAATTACTGCTCAGGTGAGTAAACTCGAGATCTGGTATTACATATACCTACATACAAATGTGTGGTGGATTTACGCCCCACCAACACCACTAGAGTACATATAGGTCAATAATAGGTGGCTTATGCTATGCTATGTTCTTTGGCATGCAGATACTTTACTTTGAATAATTAAATATAGATATGTTTATTTACTATTATTAATATAGCATAATTCATGTTATATATTGTTTTTTTGTGTGTACAAAGTAATGAGAAAGTTATAAATTTTTGTACAAATCCATGACATAAGTACTGTTTAAGTTACATGCTTATATTTAGGATTAGAACTGGATATCAGAATAACAAGCTTATACTGTAGTTATAGCCTATACCAAACCAATACGCTACATATAAGCTGGACGATGTATACTTGCTACATATAAGGTTCTCTTATACTCTTCTCATACTTGTAGATAAGATAATTATGAAATAGTAATAAGATGGCTTATATTGCCTCATTAGCATGGTGCAACTAATATATTTTAACTACGCAGTTAAGCCCGGTGCGCACATATTTTGTAACAAACTTCTACGGTTATGTTATAAATATTATTATTTACTGTTTATTATTCTGAAAACATAAACAGTAACCATGGAAACCACCTTAAATTTTAATAGTTAAATGGCACTGAACAATTCCATAAAAACAAAAACAAATTAGTAAATAGTAGAAGTAAACAGTTTCTTAAGTTTGCTATTCCCATCATGTCCTCCCATAACATGGACCTTGTCTGATGTTATGATACAGGTACAGTTACGTACTGCATGTGGTAGTTGTCCAGCCTGGACCCAGGTATTAGTCTCAGGGACATAGCGCTGGATGGTGGAGACTGACATCATACTCTTCATTTCCTCACAACCGACCATTAGAGATCCTCAAATGTTGAGTGGACAGGATCGTGTAGAGTTGAGTGAAGGTAGTTTGTTCCATATGTTGGAACTGTCTGATGAGGAGTCTGAAACAAGAACCTCCAGAGATACACTATAGACATCAGGATTCCAATTCCATACTCACACCATCCCCCCATGAGGTACCAGGTATCTGCTATTGTAGTAGACTTCATCCTCACCCATGGTGTTGGTGTAGATGGTCCAGTGGACCACTGCATGTTGGATACATCAAGTACCTCAACACTAGCATGTAAACAAGCTCCATGGCAACCACCAGCCACCACCAGCCAATGTTTATATGAAGTAACTGAAGGCCAAGTGTGAGGTGTAGACATAGGAGGGAAGGGGTGTGTCCACTGGTTGCTGTCAGGCTGCCACTCTCCTAACTCACTGCTATTAGAGCCCTCTCTATTTATTCCTCCCACCACAACTAGTTTGTTGTTGATGATAGTCATAGCAAACAACCTGGTACTGTATGGAGGTAGAGTGTGCCACTGGCAGGACTGTGTGTTGTAGGCCATCACTATGTACTCATCCTCACCTCTGCCAGTCAGTCCTCCTCCAACATACACTGTATCATATATCTCTATAGATTGAATGTATACATTCATAGCCACTGGCATGTCAGGACCACGCCTCCAGTCTAGTTCCAGTGGTAAAGTCTACATAATAAACAAATGCATTATCTGTAGTATATTTTTATAACATTACTCAAGTTGATCTTGTTAATATTTAAAGCAAAAGATATTTTTTATGTTACTTGCTCACTATGTTTATTAAATAAAAGTCATAGCACTGCCATCGTTACTGTTTACATGCTATGTGTGTAAAGGATACTGTTCATGTTAATTTTACACTATGTTTTATTAAACAACAAGTTATAGTGTTGCCATGGTTACTGCTTACATGCTATTCCTAAATTTGATATTATACATCTTCTAGCTAAGTGTTATGATGTGAAGGCATGAAATGTCCTAAATACGTTACTACAGGAAATTCAAGTTTTTGCCCTGTGCTGGTCTTCTTGCCATGTCAGCTCAGCTCTCACTATGGCACACCCTTGACTATCCTTTACCTGCTACATCTGGTAAAGGGTCTGTCGAGAAATTGTAATAGTCAGAAGTTGATTGATATGCAGTATAGCACAAATCTGCCGATGAATGCACTACACTTCCTGTTTCTCATGCAAAAAAAAATACAATTTATTTTATGGGCTTGAATGCTACAATTACAGCTGTGTAAAACTAAAGTCTTCTATTTACATGTGCTAGTATACATGTAACATCTATAGCCACACTTCTGATCATCTGACGAACTTCAGCTACTTCCTATTAAGCAATACTAACTCACACAATAGTCTTAACTTACCCTGTTCAAGATTAGCACTGAAAAATAGTATAATATAAAGGTATCACCACTGACAGTTCAACCTCAGTTGACCCCTGAAAAGGACTTATGCAATAAGTCAAAACGTGGGGTTAAGTTGTATTTAACATATTGGCAGTTAGAGTGAGAAAATTTGCTATTATTATAAAGGGATAGTAAGAAGAGTTGCATTGAATAAAGACTAGTCCTGTAGAGCTCAGGGATCCAACCATGTACATGACTAACTTGGAGACACAGTACAACAATAAAACTAACCAAAATATGGAGTATAATAGTGAACCTGCATAATATTATCATTATGTTACTATAGTGTATGAAAGTGGTAGATGCTACAGATATTAGTTGGTATTATATAACAGAGCCTAAGACTACACAGCTAATCTTCATTGCTTTGATCATATTTTTCGCTACAAGGTACATAGTTTGAGCTGAGATTTATATTGAGAAATAGGGTGTCATTAAGTACATTTTGAACCAAATTTGCTAAGGGGAATAAATCAACTTTACTTTCCCTCTCCTTCCCTCTCTCTCTCACCTCCCTCAATCCTCATCCTTCTCCCAATACTCCCTTAACTTTCCTTCCTTACTTATAATACAGTGACTTTTCATTTTTACCCCTGTAAGTGTCTCTCTCGCTACGCTCGCTCGCCAATTATAACATATACCCGATTTTGCATTATCCACCCCTAATACTGTCTCGCTCTTGTGTGTGTGTGTGTGTGTGTGTGTATCCAGAGCTGTTTCAGCCACTCCCATAGAACATGTGCATGCTTATTAAACCTTTAGTTTCAACCATTTTCAAATGATCTTTTATATACTATTTCATAACCCAACATAAAGCAGGCGATTAATAGCCATTATTTCCACTACATTGTGAAGCTTTTAATAAATACCTGTACTCTTGCAAAAAAACATTATTTGTTGCAGTTGCTTCTTTTTGTCCAGCTAATGGCATATAATATGCAGCAAAAAAAGGATACATATAATCAAATAATAAGTATTAAGAATTAAAAAGCCAATAGCAACAAAATTAGCAGCACAAGAGTCAATGAACTAAAATAATAAGGGGAAAACAATTACAAAACAAGAAAACATACTGCAGGTCATTGGGGCTTTCTGAATTTAAAAAATGATTTATCAGAAACATAGTCATAATCTCCAGGTGTTGAAGCACCTCTTTGAGTTGCTTTGCCGAATTTCTCTGCAGCGTATGCCATATTAGGTTTCGTACGTACGTCATCATCCATTTCTGTCTTCACAGGAAGAACTAAGCCTGTTGATGAGGGTGTGGTTTTCATGTAACCGTCATTATCATGATCAGGAGAGTCCACACGTTTTTCAGTCTTTCTGCGAGTAATAACTGAGATATCCACATAACCATCTTTACCCTCAACCTCTTCTGTTCCTTTTGACCCATCAGATTCTTTAGACTGGTGATTTTTTGTTTTCCACTGCCTCGATTTGTACCTTTGAGTTGACAATTTCTTCTTGTGTTGGAACTAAGCTCTGCTTCTTAGCTTTCCCGTCGGTTGATCTCACTAATTCATCTAAATTTGCTGACTCTCTTGAGCGAAATACCTTGCCAATATTAGCTTTGAGCTTTTCGCCAAAGGTAGTTTTAGGAGTATCAGTCTCAATTGTAGAAGTGGCTTTCCCCTCATCAGGTTTAGTAGTGGTTTGCTTTGAATCTTTAACAACTGAACTTTCCTCAGAAGTCTCAGCATTTGCTGATCCACCAGACAAATAACTGAACCGATTCGCCGACTTGGCAGGTGAGATTTGACGATCCAGTCCACCAATCAAGCTCTGCATGTTGGCAGAAGGCTTAGGTTTGTTGCTGCTGGGAGATGTGGAGGTTTCTGCTGTTGCTATTATCCCTTGCTCCATTTCTTGTTGAGGGTTTAATTCAGCTACAACACTGTATTGTTTGCTTGTCTGCTTTTCAAGTTTCACTGTCTTCTTTTCCATGCTACTGGGTTGTTCCGGTTTTGCATTTACTGTCTCTGAATAGATTTCCATTTTCTTACTATCTTCTTCATCTGAAACTTTTGCTTGAACATTAGTTACATCAACATCCGCTCCAACATTTTCCAGTACAGTGTCTTCTGTAGTATCTTTTGCTGCATCTTTCTTTGCTTTGTCTTTTTTCTTGGGACTTTTAGACTTGGTACTTTTGTCTTTCAGCATCTTTTTTTGTTTTTTATCTTTATTTGTTAGCTTAGACTTCTTTTCTGGCTTAACTTTTTTACCAGAAACCTCATCTGATTGTGTTGCCTCATGAATCATTTGTTCACTTTCGCTCTCTTGACCATAAACTATGGCTTCTGTATCATTGCCCACTTGCTCTTGGGTTTCAGTAGGTTTAAAAGAAGGAAGGTGTGAAAGTGATATAATTGCTCCATTAGTTTCGTGCTCTTCATAGATATTTTCAATAGAACCGTGCACTTTAGACAGTTTTCCAGGTGTGTCTTGTAGTATGCCTTCTGTGTCACAATCTTCATAAATATGATCTTTCTTGTGCAGTGATAATGTCCTTGCTGCCTTCTTATCACTCCCAATTAAATCATAATCATTTTCATAGGGGTCGTCTTGTTTAGCCGCAGCCTCTCCTTTGGAGGACTTCTTTGCTCTTTCATTGCCATCATTTCCAGCTGGCTTTCAGAAATAGAGGGAACCATTAATTAGAGTCAGTCGAGTGTGTAACCGTGACCGTATGCTAGTGTCGCCTCCGATTTCAGCATCTTCACGTTCCTTTCTGCTCTGTCTGGGGTCAATGAAATATCGGTTGAACCACTTGGGTCTACAGTCACGCTGGGCCATCTTTATCTGCACTTTGCGCATTACAATTGCAGCCACTACTACCACCAATATTAACAGAACCACCAGAATGACAGATAGCACAATCACTGCTTTCTCAAATACGGATATTGGAAGTTCTGTGATATAAAAAATTAATGAATATAATAATTACCGTCATTTGCTTAGCTTGCAGTACAAAAATGCAATGTTATTATCAAGAAGTTTAGGAGTAACAAACTTAATATTTGAAATTCTGTAGTATAATATTTCTCTCATATTTTGTGAGCTAAATTAGTAAAAAATAAGCTTTTCTGTTACTTCAGTACATATAGACACATAGCTATTCTGAAAAATCCACTAATATTTTTCTAGTGAGTGTGTCACTGAATGCAACTTACTCTCATCACAGTTCTGTCCAATCATATAATCAGCACATCTTCTCTGAAAACTTAAGTCTAGTGCAAATTGTACATCCAAGTCAGTGTATCGCCTGGGAGATGTGTAGCTATCCATTACTAAAGATGTATGTTATCTCAGCAAACATCCCCTACAGTGAAATAAAAATGTATGCATTAACAACTTGTGATTGAGCAGAATTCCCAGAATTCTATTTATAGTTTAATTTAATTCAATTTAGTCACTGAAGATTTTATATGAGCTCTACCACAGTTCAGGTTTGGGCGTTTTATTAGGTACCGATTCCGTGAAGTCATAGCTTCCAGGAATACCATAATTCCCTACAACATTGCACAACGTAATTTGATAGACCTCATTTAATCATCATAAGCATATCTATATGAAATGATATGCCAAATATTATTATTGATCATGAAACTTGATACTTGGCCATTGCTGAGGTATTTTTAAAAAATTTTAATTTTTTTTTCAGCTTTGCAGCTAGTTACTATGTTTTGGAGTATTTTTAGCACAGTGTCACAAGACTGGGTATTTCTAGCAGCTAACACAACACCAGTGCAGAATAAATCTTCAGAAATGTTCCTTCAATACTCGTATTTTATTTATTCTCTTTATGATAACCAATAGTACCGAGCACACTCAACTGGACAAGAATGAAGAATTTTGGCCTCATGTGATGTTCATTTTATTACTAACTAATCTTTGGGTGCTACATAGCAATATTTTTGTACAAGTTTAAAATGTGGTCATTTTAAAGAATGACTTACCATTGTATTTTCAGGTAATTTTATCTCATAAGGGTTTTCTCTATCTTCAAGCATCTTTTCAGTTCCAATACTGAAGTGCTTCATACACATTCCTGAAGTGGCTTGGTTTGCAATAGTGGACTTGCTGGCATTAGTAGTAGCTGTCTCTAGGAAAGTAATTCCTTCCAGAATGATAGTATCATTACAGTATTCTTCAAGAGTTGAGTAATGATAGAAAAATGTGGACATTTCGAAGTTTCCACAGAATACCAAAGGCTACAATAAACGTGTGTAAAATCAATGTTTGTTATCAAACACACTTCTACCTCTTCACTCACCAAACAAAGAAACAAAAATGACACTTCCCTTGTATATTTGTTTAACTTCATCGTGCTGTTGCAGATACTTTAGCACACCCTTCAGAAGCTCTGCTTTTATAGGTTTCCTGCTAGCCAAAAAATAATAGCTCGCGAAATTTCTCAACGAAAAAGTTGACCCCCACGCGCGAAGTAGACAAGCAATAAAACCCTCAACATGCATGCACGAAAAGGATACTGACAATTAACCCTGTGATTAAAGGATGAATTCACTCACAACATAAGACCCTTTACAGGGCTGCTTTTTTTAATTTTTTTTATTTAGGGCTGTTATTGAGAATACGAGTCGCAGTCAGCTTCTATTGTCGCGTCATGCGAGACAATAATTTTTTGCTTCCCACGGTAGTTTTGCTTTATGCTGCGAAGTTAACCGAGTACTAGAAATGGAGATTCGATATATGGGTGAGTGTCTCTGGCCTGTTTAGCTTCTTATGTATACAGCGTTTACATGTACCGTTTACTTGCTTGAGCTATATTAATACTAATTAGAATAGACAGTAAATTATTCTTTTGGTCTGAGTTGATTGTGCTGGTGCATAGTAGCGCTGTGGGTTCGCACCTTTTGTACTTAATTTTGGTTGCAGTTGTTGTTGAGGAATCCCAGGAGTAAGTGTCTGTAACTCTGGTAACACTGCTGAGAGAATCCAACAAGCTCTACACTGTTATCTTTTGTTGTTGTTGTTGTTGTCAATGTTGTAGTTGTTGTTGAACCAAAACACTTTTGTTAGCTTCATCATGTTTTGGTTGTTGTGTTCCACTTAATACTGCAAAGTTTTATTAATCTTGTCATATTCACAGCACATAGCTACTTCCATTCCAAAAAACAAATTATCAATACACTATATATTAAGTGAACATTAAAATATCAAGCTATTTTTTTTTGTTGTTATAGTTGTTATTTTTTTACACACATTCATAGAGATTGTTGCTATTGTCCATATTTGTTGGAGATTTAGGAGAATTAGTCGTGGTGACATGGGGAGTGGCATAGGCCAAATTTTGCATCAGATTGATGCTGGCATCCCCACTGTGGCTTAGGGGTGCATCAACAGGGACATAGCCATATCCTGAGCTGTTCTCTAGATCTGCAGAGCCTCCCCTTCTACCTGCTATATCTTTAGGGTCAACATACCCATCTCCGCCAACCACAACATTTTCTCCTTGTTTTGGCTTTGGCTTGACTATTACTGAATCGTATATGTTTTGGCTGTTAATGTCATCACTAGTAATTTTGCTCACTGGAGGCATCATTGGTTTCTTTGTTACACTTTCCTTGTACTTGGCCACTTCAGAAGGATCAGGTGCACTTATTTTTTTGGACAATGGTGCTTTTTTAGAATCCATTTTTACTGTCTGAGTTGTTAATGTCACTTTAAATGATTCACTACCCCATGCTGTAGTTGAAAGTGGGAAATTACAACGAGTAGAAGGAGACTTCTGTTTACTGTGTGACCAAGATCTTTCCTGTTTATTTCGCGGATCCTTTGGAGCTGCATTATCTTTTACTTTTCTCTGCAATTCATCTCGCAAATCAGATGAAGCTTTCTTCAATATTTTGGTGTGGGCTTTGGTCCTTTTACTCATTGATTTTGGAAATTCCTGTATTGATGAATCTAACCGTTGTGTGGAAAGATTCATAAGTTTTTCTCCTTCAGCTGAGTTCCTAAGACTTCCTGGACTCCTAAAACTGCTAATTTTACTACAGCTCCTTCTTCCTTTGCAGGCACACCATGTGAATCTGAAAATGATTTACCATCAGTTAATTGTCTTCCATCATGATCAGCTGACATGTTTGATACCACAAAACAATCATCTGCCTTTGATCTCATTCTCTTTCCTTTCACCCAGTTTGTTTTGTCAGAGGAATGGTTTCTTTCTTCTGCTGTATCACCACATGTGGCACTAATTTTGGAATTGTCCTCCTTTGTAGCTGATGTAGTTGTGGTTGAACTAGATTGAGCTATCTTTGAATCTTCATTTGATCTTTCAACCTCATTTACCTTAACAGGAGGAAGCGATATAATATCCAAATAGAGTTGATTCTGGGTGTCTTCACAGACCTCCGCTTTGATTGCTCTTCGTTCTTCTTTAATTATATCGCACTCTTCTTCCATTTTTTTCTTTATTTGTTTGTCACCTCCTACATTGGCATTAATTTCACTTTCAGCACTGCTTCGTGGAGAAATATCTACGCCCACTTCAAATTTCTTGATTGCGATCTTTGAAGGTTTACTTGAATCGTTTAGTTCTTCTACTTCATCAACAACATCTGCTGCAAAAACCTCTTCCTCGTTTGCTGCATGTACATATGCAGGTGTCATAGACGAGGTTTCCATAGCAGAGTAGTATTCATAATCATTATTGTTTTTTGATTTTGTATTCCTCATTTCATTGGCAGGGTCATCAGCTACGCCTGTCAATTGAATCTCTTCTTTGCCAGCTTTAAGATCCTTGTGGCGAATTTCTTTCTTAGATTGTTTCCAAAAAAATACTTGTCCGTTGATTAACGTTAGATGTGTTTGCGACCGCGGTCTCGGATTACCCGGAAGTGAATCTGCATTGTCCGTCATGGTTTCATTTGGGTTGACAAAGTACTTGTTGTACTCCTTAGGAATAAAATCTTTCTTTGATGCATACTTTTTCATGCAGCATATAGCAACTGCCATTGCAAAGATGATTATAACAAGTAACCCCACCAATGCACCTAAAGAGGCAATTAGGTACACAGCCATGGGAGTTAGGAGAGATTGACTTTTTTCTCCTTGCGACAAAGTGAATGAAGATGAAGGCTGGACAAGGAGTGTTGCTGAATTGTAAAGCGACAATAGCATTGCAGCTGATAAATTCTTCTGATCAGCCGAAGGTATGGATGAGGCCATTGATTCTAATTGGACCAATTGACTCGGTGATATAGTAACACTAGAAGTATTGATTTGGTCCATAAATACAGAAGTTGGTGTAATGAGTGGACTCAAATTCTTGTCTGGATCAAGTATAGTTAATTTTGACAGACCAGACTGTGAAGATATTCTTGTAACTGCTACACTTAACTGACTCGTGGCTACTGATGTTGATCTTGATATTAAATCATTTGATTTCTGTGATAGAATTTGACAAGTACACATCAATCCATCAAAATTTCCAGTAGTAAGAGATGAAAGTGAAGAGCTGGTAGCAGTATTTAATACTATTGATGACTGGGTTACTGTGAGGTAAGTATTAGAAATGTCTGGATCGCTGTACTGACCAATATGTTTCTCTATGTAACTGGTGGAAGTTATGTCATGGGTTAGTGTTGGCAGAGTTACTTCATCTGAATGAGACTGAGATGACACTTCATCTGTAACTGTAGGTGCAGCCATATCATCTAACGTAGGTGAAATCATTCCTGAGGAAAGAGGCAGATTCATCTTTGATGAAGTAGACAGAATCACTATATCTGAAGGCAACAAAACCTTGTTTGTAAGTCGAGATTGTTCCACATCTAGAGAAGGAGATACAGTCACCTTATCGGAAGGCAAGAAACCCTCATTCGTGAATAAAGACTGTTTCGTATCCAGTGAAGGGGATAAAGTCACCTTATCGGAAGGCAAGAAAACCTCATTCGTGAATAAAGACTGTTTCGTATCCAGTGAAGGGGATAAAGTCATTTTTTCCGAAGGCAAGAAAACCTCATCTGTATATAGAGAGAAATTCACATCCAGAGAAAGAGATAGAATTACCTGGTCAGAAAGCAAGGAAACTTCATCTTTAAATAAAGATGGATTCATCTCCAGTGAAGGAGATAGAATTACCTCATCAGAAGGCAAGATAATCTCATATGTATGTAGAGACGGATTCACCTCCTGTGAAGATGAAAGTGGTACTTCAGCAAATGAAGTAGACACTAATTTATTCTTTGACATAAATAATGTCACTTTTTCCGTTAAAGTAGGTGACATCTGCTCACAAAATGGCTTCATCACTATAAATCATAAATTGAAAGTGATTTTTTTAGAATGAAGAAATGCATTTGGTATCGTCAATTACAATTGATCTCTGATGAGCTTAAAATAATAGTACCAAGTAACTAAAATAAATGTACAACAGCCTATTTAGCTTCTGTCAAAAATTATGAGAACTTTGTGTTATGTAAAAAAATTATAGTGATGCTGTTGAGATATAATAAGTCAGTTATATATTTTTTTTAATTCAGTTTAAAATAGCATCTTTTATGGTAGTATAGATTTATGGCTATACAAAAAAAAAGTTTGTTTGATTTTTTAACATAAATACATAAAATAGTAAATTACATGCGCAACCCCCTCCCCTCCCTCCCTCCCCTGCCCTCCATGATACTGTATCTTTAATGACTGTATGAAAACCCTCACCTGGTGTGTCACAGTTGTCTCCAGTGAAGGACATTGCACATGTAATTTTATAACTCAAGTGCAATGCAAACATATTGGACTCGTGTATGTAGCGTTGTCTTGGAGAGTAGTTGGTATTAACTGGCTGAGTCATCAAATCAATAGCTATTGAGTAGACCTCCTGACTGCTCTCATTTGCAAACATAATGTCCGCAAACAAATACTGTAAGTAGAAAGGGCAAGAGATAACAAAATAAGTTTGTTTCACTTTGATAAGTTAGCCAGTGTTAATGCTTTACAATATTAACTAATGGTATTAAAATTTGATTAATAATATATTTACTATTCTAAAGGTAATTATCAAGCAACATAAATTTTGCTCCCATATATATAACTTTAAAATTTCGTACCAAATTATTATTGTTTTGAAAAAAATAACCTTCAAATATTAAGTAGCTAATTTATGAACATACACAGATCAAACAATGTTGGAAAACATAAAAGGTAAAAATTAAATACTGACCGCGTCATCTGTTGATGAATAGTTAATTGCAATAGGATTCATCCTATTAAGATTTCTGTCAAAACCTATCTGGTAAAAATTCCAGCAGGTCTCATCCAACGGTTCACTAATTTTGCTAGAAATATTGGAGGAAATTGCATGATTCACTATCGAGATATCTTGGAACTTCAATTCATTGTCACATATCCCCTGAGGAATTTCATAGTTGTACACAAATACTTCAAGCTGGTAGTGGCTATCTCCATAAATCATGCAGTGGCTGCAAAAAGAAAAAAAAATCTGTTGAACGAGTATAAATATTTATTCTATATTTAATTATACTTTTTAGGCGGCAAACTACTTACTGTCCAGAATATGATTCAATCTTTACCTTTTATAATCTGATAATAATGTATAACTGTTGAAACTGCAACAATTATCTATCCTCAAAATGTGTTCGAACTTGTCCTAGCCATTTACTGTAATTTTTTACCTAGCAAAATACCTCAATGTTGGGTTAAATTAGAGCAGTAATCACAAAGTATTACTTATAAGAATTAATAGTTGGAAGTATGTACACAAATTTAAGTAAGTCTCTTAATTTTCTTTTTTTTTCCAGCATCTAACCAGGTTTGTAGCTAGAAAAATGAACAGGGAGGTTATATTTTAATTTTTATGGACCTCTAAAATTAGCCATTAAAAAGGTAAATTAACCCTAACTTGAATGTCACATGACGTATTTTATTGGATGTAATGTGGCAATTAGTCTAACAGGAGAGCCAAAAATGAAAATTGATTATTGGCACTTGATATCCTGGTATGTAGTATAATATTTCATATAATTATATACTCCATTACTTAACTACTCATCTGAAAAGTGGACCTTTATGTGACAGCAACTATGGAAGCTACTTCAAAATGGAAGGGGGAGGGGGCACAACGTATCACACTCCAATTTACTCTCGTGAAAAAAACTTATTTTTTAAGAAAAAAATAGAACTTAATATTAACTCAGCTTATTAACAGTTTCCCAATACAATTCAATGCTGAAATCTGTTAAATCTGCATAGAGTTTTATTGCAAAATGAAAACAAGAATCATGAAATGTGCAAATTTTTGGATTGTCTCCATGATAATGTTCCTTCAGTCTTGCACTCAAGTAAACTAAAGTTAGATGATGGAACTACTATTAATCATCAGGATTACACACTCACACAAATACTTTTGGGAGGAGACCAGCTGACAGTGTCTAGAGCTAAGTCTGCAAAAGGAATGAGAATCAATCATGAACACTCAAATAGTTGTTTAAAGGGAATAATTCCTGTGATTGAAGATTAGAACACTAGGCTGACCTTAATGCAGGTAAGGGTAATGACTTTAAACGAATGAATAAGGACTTAATTAATATTTAATAGGCCATTTGGTCCCACCTTTTCAGCAAAGTATAATTGATCAGGGTACATTACATCAATTGAAAATTTTACTGAGTAGGACATCAATTCCTAAGAGGCCAGAAAAAAAATGTAAAGGCTGTTGAAGATTTTACTGAGTTAGTACTTCAAGGGCATGTTATTGTAGCTGTGTACAATATTCTGAAAGACAATCATGTTCCACACGTGCAAGATATGGCAGCTAAAATATAAAGTATTTTATGAAGCTAAAATTTGATGAGGCTACTGGTGTATCAGATGGTGTTTACCCCTACATTTGTGATTTAATGACATTGGGATTTCTGTGGATGGGGTTCATGAAAATCATGAAAGTATTGAAATAAAGAAACATTTATTTACATTTATTTTATAAATCACATATATTAACACATTCTACTCATATCACTTTTAGTTCACATGTACAAGTCAACTTGCTTAAATCACAGCACATATATTTACGTTCAATTATAACTTCCTGTGGGACACCGCCCACTGAATGAAGTGACAATTTGTTATTGGTGTACTTGACACTCTAACTTGTTTCAGAACATTCCATTTATTGAGCGTGTTCTAGAATATTCTATAATTCACACACATGTGTTCACACTTTATTTATGTTTCACCCGTGGGTGGACTGCCTATATATATTGCATGGCTTGGTCCACTCCTTTTTTAGTCAGTCTCACCATATGTTCACCTGCATCATTGTATAACTATAATATTGCATCTATAACTTCCTGGACGCCCCTGGGTGGTTAGGAGGAGGTTAAATGATCAAGTGGCAGGAGATTGGTTATAGACCGACTCTGGTGGCAGTCTACCACGCTTAAAGTAAAGTCAGCTTAAACCCCCCCACACTTCCTTGTAACACAAAAAGTTTTGAAAGAATATTTTCTTTTGCAAATTGCTGTATTCTGCCTGCATGATAATTCCTTCCCAGTATATTTCCCTGTTCTTAAAATTAATACAGCTTCAGATAATAATCCACCTTGACCTGATCACCCACTTTCTTGAACATATTCTTCAATTAAATTAGGCATTCCATAATGAATATTAAAAATGCAACTGTTGCTATAACCATTCTTAATTTGCTTCATGCAATTTTAAATGAAGATATCACTATTCATTCATTTCTGCTAAAGAAGCTCTCATGTACGTATCATATTAATCTGAACGCATGAAGATCTGTGGAATTTAGTGGCTCTGTAAACTGTTCTTTCAGTTTTATGTAACAGTATATACAACTGGGAGTAATGCAAAATATAACTATGATTTTTTGGATAGCTCCTCCTTTGTTCTAGTTAGCTTAAAGTTAGCTCTTCAGAAAGTTCACTAATTGTAATTTCGTGTCTTACTACATACCTAATATTATTGTGCTGATAAGGTAAGGCAATCAAACAAACATTCTTAAGGAAAAACATTCCAACACTTCATTTTATATTTGCTTGTAACTGTTGAACTTAATGCCACTATAGGAATTCTTCTAGAAATAATACTTCTCATTTCACCAATTTTAGCAAAGGCTACACGAAAACCCTTGCCCCTAAATAAAAAAGTACACTCATGCAAAAACAACAACAGCAATACCTAACTTACCATGTTTTATTGCAGTGTGCTTCATCAATGGCTAGTGCCATCAAGATTTGCGGATATCCTTCAGAACAAAGCACATGTAGTGAGGTCTTTTAGGGCAAAAAAATAGCAATATGTTTACGGGCTGGACAAAAGCACCAAACTTAGTCAGGTGGTAGATATGATCATACTAAACAAGAAAATGACCGGCTCCAAAAAAACTAGCTTGTAGAAGTGGAGATATGGATAATAAAGGCGAAATTAGGCGAAAATTAGATGCCTATACTTGCAAGTAAGTACCTGCACATTGACAAGCAGCTACAAGTTATTTCCTGCACATTGACAAGCAGCTGCAAGTAAGGACCTGCACATTTAGATTAGTTCTGACTGTTCTCTGTGGTGAATCCATCACCACATTATTATACAGATGAACTATTTCTATTTTAAGAATAACTGTATTTATGCATGCCTCGTCCTCATCAACACCTATCTTTGACAGCTTGAGGCTTTGGTAAGCATTGTAGGATATTTCTTTGCTTTTGATCATTATAACTATGCCAGGTGGGTTTCTGTCCACATAAGTGACATGTCCTCACTGTCTGCTTCCTTTAGATAAGAATTCCAAAACAACTGGGTTGTTTCAAAGACTCAGCACAGATTTTCAAGCATTCCAATCGATCAAGCTCATGAACAGCATAATGTCGTGGTGAAAGGGAAAGGAGAGATTATTGGCTTGACTGTGAACCCAGCTGCATTGCAGCGCTGGCTAATATGTGGTGCTGAGCTTGCTTGATGTATGTCAGAGTTTGAGAGTGAAATTGAGCATGCTTCATACAGCTCAAGTCAGCTTCATCATGAAGAAGGACTAACTGCTCAAACAAACTTCAAGCAGCAGGTCAACTCTCTGGTGGATGTGATATCTACTTTTGGCAATCCATTCGAAGATTATTGCCCTGAACTTGTTGTTCTAAACACACGTGCTTGTGCAAATGATTCTGTTGCTGAAACAGTGAAACGTGTCAAAGACCTTGGAAGAGAGCAGTACCTAAAGTATAAAAATGAAGTTCTTATAAACAGAACTGGTTCCATTCATGACACGATTAAGAGGAATTCCTTGGCCCTCTTCCGTTCTCCTGAGCCAAAACTGAAGTCAAAGACATCTCAGCAGCTTGCTGCATATAGAAGCAACACATCTCTCTTTGGTCGATTGTATATTGCCAATCAGCAGCGCAATGCAGATCCGACGAAATTTTTTCTCATGAAAACCAACCAACCCCTTTATCTGATTTTGGAACAATAAGGATAGGCAAGAAATCTGTTCTTCTTTCATGCTTTGATACCACCCACCAGTCTTCACAACTTAGCCAGTTTGATTGCAAGATACTGGATGGTGCTGCTGTGGTGCATTTCTTGAAGTCAGAAACAGCAGCTACCTTTGCTGATTATTCCAACAAGATATTCATACCTACATCTTACAACAGTTTCAGGATACAAATAGAATCGACCTTGTTTGGGATTGTTATCTTACTAAAAGTATCAAAGGTGGTGCTAGAAACAGGGGTAGTGGCATTTGTGTCAAGGTCTCAGCACAAGCCAAGATTCCAAAAAGATGGGAGAACTTCCTTAGGGATTCAAGAAACAAGGAGGAGTTATTTTCTTTTCTTACCGAATATCTGTCCAGTATTGAGGTTCCAGATGGTAAAGTCATTTTTATTACATCAGGTAAGCATGAATTAAAATACATTATGCATGATAACATTATTATTGCAATTAATTAGGTACCAAGGTCAAATGTAATGGGAGTGATCACGTAATGGCTGATTCAGATCATGAAGAAGTGGACACCCGAATTGTACTTCACATGAATGATTCTTTACAAGGTGGAGCAAGCACAATACTTGTTCGTACAGTCGATACGATGTAATGGTTATCTTGATTGGCCAATTCCATGCTGTAATCAGTCGGCATCCAAATGCAGCTTTGTGGGTAGCATTTGGCACTGGGAAGCATTTTTGTTACTACAGTAGTATTAATACCATCTGTGCTCACTTAGGAGAAGTAAAATCACGCTGTCTCCCTCCATTTCATGCATTCACTGGATGTGATACCACATTCACATTTTTTGGAAAGACCAAGAGATCAGCATGGAATACTTGGAATGCATTTTCACATGTGAATGCAGCTTTTCTCCATATGGTGGAGAATGCATTTGGCGATGTCAGTGCTTCTTGTGAATTTTTTCACTCCTGGAACGATTCACCGTTCTTTTATATGACAAGAGTAGTATCCTGAAATCAGTCAATGAAGCAAGGCTGGAGTTGTTTTGCAAGAAAAATAGAAGTATGGAAAACTTACCCCAACCCAGGTAATGTATGAATCTCTATGCTTAATGTAACATGATATTATAACAAAATCATTTTTTAGGATGCCTTGCTTCAACATGCCAAGCGAGCTTATTACCAGAGCAGTATATGGATTTCCAGTCTTCACTCAATACAGAATGTACCCTCACCAGACAAGTGGGGATGGGTTGATGATACCCACAGTGGTTGGATACCTCTCTGGATGACAATCAGAAGCTGCCAGAGCTTGCAGTGAACTAATCAAGTGCGGGTGCAAATCCAGCGAGGTTGTACAAGTTGTAAATGCAAGAAAGCTGGACTACATTGCACTAACTTATGTACTTGCAGATGTGAAATATGATGAATTTTAAACTTCCAAAAGCCTAATATTAAATTTCGCCTTATTTTTTAAATTTTCGTGTTTGTTTACTAGTTGGGCGTCCATATACGCCAAAATATTTGCCGAAAAATTTGGAGCCGGTGAATTTCATAATGTACACAATAAAACTTACCCCTGTGCAAAATTTGGTACTTTTGTCCGCTCCGTAAACATTTTTTCTCTAACAGCCCTGACTAATGCCTTTAGTGACAATGCCTCAAAATCGCTTCAGGACTAATGTAATTTCCAAATCTCTCTGAGTAAATTTGGGATCATTTTGAGTTCTCCAACTAAGTCAGTAGCTGAATCTGTGGCTTAAACATGTCACACAAGTCCACCATTATAGCTGTCAAAAGACTTATACACACAATGATACTTTCCTTATTTTCTATGCAGAGAAAGGAAATAACAATTGAAGTTGTGCTAATGCTAGGTTGATTACCCTTCAGTATATCAAAAGCTCCAGGCAGCAAAGCATAAAAAACCAATTTGCCATACCCAGTAGGAAAAGAGCTACAAATGTGTCTTGCCTTTCAATACTTGACAGCTAGCTTGTATTTGTTCTTCCTTTAGACATGAGTAACCCAGCTCAGCTTCAGATTTGTGCATAGGCAAGGTACACACCCACTTTTTGTATTGGCCTACTGAACCCTTTACCTCATTTTATTGGGAGCGTGTTGGAAGGAAAGTAATGAATATTATAATAACCATACCGGTGTCGCAGGGAATACTGTCCTAGGTGAATAATGTCCCCCCAGACAAAATTCATTAGTGAATAAGTCCCGCCGGACATTATTCACTAGTGAATAGTGTCCCCTCCAGTGAATAATGTCCCCCCAACTGCTCGAGTCAGACTGCGAACGCTAATGTTTTGAATTACCCTTCACCAACTAAATACTACGCTGGTAGGAGATGGAGAATTACGATCATATTTATGACTTTTTGTACTCTGGTATATACCCTGATTCGTTCACCAAGAACCAAAAATGAGTACTGAGAAGGATAACCAAGAATTTTAAGGTCTGTGAACCACACAGTAATGAAATCCCACTTGAAAGTGATGACAAAAGTGAAGAAGATACTTTTACAGTATTTAGCCAGTAATATTAAGTAATTTTGATGTATATTTATTAATATACAATTCAATAGTGATATTAATAATAAAAGCATCAAAGCGATTGTTTTAACATTTATAAATGTGAGCATCCAAAACACTAATACTAGATCTTCTCTTCTGATAAAATTTTTATTTGAAGTGTTACTTGTCAGAAACACTCAAGTTTATGAAATAAATTGCCTCCTTAAATTTTCACAATTGATCAAGAAAATCATGTCTAAAAATATTCAAGTTTTATGATCTTACTTCAAATTCATTATGATCCAGACAACCCCTGCTATCACTGTGTCCAATCATGTTTTAAAACTGGCATTTTTACATTCAACTACACTGGAGCTGAAACTTACCTTTTCGTTCATTCATGTAAGTTAGCTACCTGGCCAGTAGAGCTTAGCTATACTTCAGCACTGATCTTTTTTCTTTTTTTAGTTTTTTTAGTCACTAAAAAACTTGAAACTAAAACAACAGTATTTTGTACCACAGTAAGATGAATAGTTATGACACAAAGTAGGCATTTCAATACCTGATAATCTGCTCTTAATGATGACTTCATAGTGAATTCGGTCCAATAGATAGAAGTTAAGTTCTTTCACATGAAATGCTAACTGCTGACAGAAGAACAATCACCAGCTTATGAATTTCTGGAGTTCAGGAGGTAATAATTATTGAAGTAATTGAAGACTTGCAAAAAAATTATGCATGAATATCTTAGTTTTAATTAGCTCGCTACAAACTTGTAGCCACCACCTTGAACAATTACCGAAATTATAGCCAGAGTAATTAAACTAATCAATTTCAAAAACCTCTTAACTAGCTATAACCTAAACTTTACATTATTAGAAAGGTATTGCAGGTTGTCAGAGTTATGCAGTTTAGAACAGGAATAGCTAGCAGCTCGTGATTTTCTTTATACAAGTGGTCATTATTAGTTATATCCTTACCTTCACTTTTCCCTAGGTTGGCATTCAGGGTGAAACTGAGTACCCTCGAAGTCTCACAGTGTTTATTATTGCATTGATTGAAGTAAGTAGCACTATAATAATTGATGACAAAAAAAAGGACCCTTAGGATCTATCCTCGAAGTCTCACAGTGTTTATTGTTTACCTTAGGAAAGAGGGACTATGGATACTGGTATCTATGCACTTTGAATGCATTAATTTGATTAACCGCATCAGCGTGATCATTGCCCCAGTCACAGGGAGTCATTGCCCCAGTCACAGGGAGTCATTGCCCCAGTCACAGGGAGTCATTGACCCAGTCAGTCACAGGGAGTCATTGCCCCAGTCACAGGGAGTCATTGCCCCAGTCAGTCACAGGGAGTCATTGCCCCAGTCAGTCACCGGAAGTCATTGCCCCAGTCACAGGGAGTCATTGCCCCAGTCAGTCACAGGGAGTCATTGCCGCAGGTGGACACTATTTACCAGTGAATAATGTCCTGAGGGACACTATTCACCGGTGAAAAATGTCCCGGGGGACAGCTTACATGGGGGACAAAATTCACTACTACACCGGAAATCACTACACGCATGGGATTACCGCTACTCGTCCACAGTGAAACGGCTGTGTGTGAGACGTGGACTTAAATAAAACTGTTCTGGAGGAATGCAGAAATTGCAGGCTCAAGGGCATTGACACTCACACCTTAGGCATAAAGTGCAGCTAAATATAAGGAGAGTGTGGACCATACAGTCACCTCAATAGTATTAATTATTGTCAGACATTTATTCCGTATGTATGTTTGTATGTTGTTTGTGTGTTGGTTTCAATAGTTGTAATGGTGTTTTATGTTGCCTAAGGTTACTTGTTACAAATATTTAGACTGTGTGAATGTTTGTGCTTTCATTTTTTATTAGTTAGTTTAAAGTTTCCTTCCTTCTTTGTGATTGGTCAGTTTTACATTCTTTGAGATCCCATTGGCAGTCTATAAGACTAAGGACAGTCATACTCTCACACACTCTCTCTCCATTATCTTTCATGAATTTTTAATAACAATTTAAACTTGAACTAAATGGAAAAGGCATTAATTTTAGCATTGTTGGGTAGACCTAGACAAGAAGCAGAGGGCCTGACAGGCCGTATTTTACAGTAGTTTCAGTGTTACAGTTTACTGCAGGAATAGACTAACTTCTGGATGCCCATGAAGCTAGCTAGATTAGGATGGACAGAATTAATATGCATTGTATTGTTAATACAAAATTAAACCTGGTTCTTCCTAACTCCATTATGGCATTGAGTGGAGTAACAACAACCAATTGTTTTTGTGACTCCCAAAGTTGGTGGAGATTGTGGTAGTTTGACTGAGGGGATAATCAGAGATGGTAGAAGGAGGCTGCTACTAGAGTTCTGGCAGGCTGGTCAAGGTCAAAGCCTCAGATTATTAGGCTTTAGATGGGTTGATTGGACCACCCACAGCACTTAGTGTATATTTCAATAACCAGAGTTGACTTACAAAGTCTGCTAACAGTTACAATAGTAATACTGTTATCTGAATGAAGCATGAGTAAAGAACATAATGTGGTGTATAGTAGGGTCACTTCAGGTTACTGCCACCTGAATCAGACCAACACCAGCAGTTCAAGGCTATGTGGGAGATAATCAAAATCCAAACCGTGGGACCTAATTCTAATACTTATCAGGTTCGCAGTAGCTATGACTATTTAGCAGTTTCTATGAATTTTCCAATGGTACAGACTGGAAAACAGCACAAAAAACAAAGGTTCAATGTGCCAATTGCAGGAAATACTTAGTGTATGGGAACTGTGTAGTAAGAATGAAATGAATGAATGTATGAGTATAGATAACGAAATTGTCAAATTAATACAAGACTGCCTATGTCTAATGAGCATTATAGAAATGGAAATGTGGCGACCTTCACCACATCTTCCCCTCCTTCATACTTGATATCTATGATTGAGAAGATTCCTCCACGATCCATCCTGTCGAGACAGAGCATCAGCAATGATATTCATCTTTACAGCAACATGCATGATTTCAAACTGACAGTCAGAAAAATGAAGGCACCACCTTCAAAGTCTGTTGCTTAGAACTGCTGAAGAAAACAGATTAACAAATGCTCGATAATGACTAACAATGCCAGAGCTTCCAGCTCTGTGTCACTATAACTTCTTTCACAATCATTCAATTGACGAGAGTAGAATGCAAAAGGTACCCAGATATCATTCCTTCAAACACACAAAACAACACCAACTCCACACACAGATGCATCAGTAAACAAATAACATTAATCAGACAAATCAGAAGTTGTCAAAAGAGAATGACTACAAATAATTAATGATAATATTTGAATGCATCTGTCAAGTTATGTCCACTCAAAAGTTTTTGGTGAAGTCTTAGTTATATGCTAGGTCAGCAATGCTAAATATTCTGCAAAGTTTGGTATAAAACGAGAGTAGTAGCTTGCCAAACCCAAAAATAAATGAAGCTCAGAGAAACTGATTGGACAAGCATAGTTCTTGAGTTGCTTGATTCGTGTCGACTTAGAAGATCATTGCCTACCATAAATCACAAAAACTCAAACCTTTCAAAACACTAACAGCATTTAGATGACTTGACTGTCAATCCATGGCTGGACAGTAGTGACAACACACATACTACATGTTTCAAGTGAACTGATCAACAAAAAATTAGATATTACTAGTTACATTAAAGGTTGAGAAAAGTAGTAGGGGCATTGTGTATAGTCCAAAGGGCATCATTTTTTTACTGGAACTTACAATGTTTGCAACTGAAAGCACGTCGGAACAAAAACAGCAAGGGACACTCTACCATTAGTCAATCTCAGACACATAAGCACACCATTCACAATGATACATTTACACACAATTGAGACTCATCACTTTGTTGCAGCTGAATATAATCTTCTCGTGTGATCATCAAATTTTAGATTTGGTATTGAAACTAATACATTGTCAGGAAACTTAGCTATACTCAAAGAAGCAACAGATTCCTCAAAACTGCTATTGACAGATACTAAATCCATACTCAATTCATCTACATCTACATTCTCAAACAGCACATCACATTGGTCATCTACAGTAACACAATCATTATTAGTTTTTTTAACCAAAATGAGAGGATTCTAGTACACTTTTTTGAAATTTCAGTGGGATTTCCCATTTCCATAAAGTTGATAATAATTTTCTGGCAAATGCAACCATGAAGATCATAACTATTATTAATTTTCAAGGGAGCATAAACCAGCTTCAGGGTGGTATAAATGCAGCCTAGCAATAATTATGCTCCTAACATTGGCTCCCAATATTTTTCAATTCTGAGCAATATTACCATTGTAATATATACTGTTATCACTTTACTACAGTAGCATAGCGCTCTTCAGTCTTACTCGTTCACTGTTAGTAGCCCAGAGGTAATACTGATATTTTAACACATGCAACGACATAACATTCAATGTGAAACAATGGACCACAACAAAAAGTAGATGACTATGATGATGATAATGTTGCATAGCTACAAAAATGTAGTCATGGCTGTGACATGATCAGACAGTCTCCTAGACATCGTTACAACAAAATATTAGTAACATTGTCAACCATTCACAATTATATCAGCCATAATCTCTTGCTGATGAAACTATATTGGTTGAGTATTGGAGGTGGGGGTGGGAGGATGGTTTCTGAAGTTTACTAGAGAAGTTGGAGTCTATAAGATATACAAGTAGCTAATTCATGTTTTTTTTCTTAACTGATGCTATGTATTGTCAAATTTTCTGTTATTGTATGTATTGAATGATGATTATAAAATATTAATGTGAGTTTGACCATTGGCATCATTGATGTTAAGGTTGGCATTTAATATAAATTACATTTAGAGGAGCCAAACAGGAATCAGGGGTCATTATTCTAATGTTGATGTGCTTAGTTGTCCCTTATCACTTATAAGTCGTGATAAACATGACATCACACAAACCACACCCTCTTAGGAAATAAGATTTCAGCAAACAGAAATCAAGTGAGTATTTACTATTAATTGATACTGCGAGAAATTACAAATATTAAAAAAGTACATCAAATGAGTGTATTCAATGTAACTCATAGTAAAACTATGAGTTGCATGAGTTTAGTGAGTAACTAGTGAGTATTTATTATTAGCTACTGAGTTACACCCAATGTGTACAATGTAACATATTCTGAAATAATTCTATAATAGTATAATAAATTGCTTTTAATTATTTTGAAAACATAATATGAACAGTAACCATGGAAACCATTATTAAAATAATAATAGCTAACTTGTACCAAACAATTCCATAAAGACAAAGATATTAATTAGTGAATAGCAGAAGTAAACAGTTTCTTAAGTTTGCTATTCCCAGCATACCCTCCCATAACATGAACCTTGTCTGACGTCATGATACAGGTACAGTCACATACTGCATGTGGTAGTTGTCCGGCCTGGACCCAGGTATTAGTCTCAGGGACATAGTGCTGGATGGAGGACACTAGCTTCGCACTACTCTTCATGACCCAACCACCGACTGCCAGTAGAGATCCTCCAATGTTGAGTGGGCAGGACCAGATAAAGTTGAGTGAAGGTAGTTTGTTCCATATGTTGGAACTGTCTGATGAGGATTGTGAAACAAGAGCCTCCAGAGATACACTATAGACATCAGGACTACTCTGCCACAGTTTCTCACACACTCCCCCCATGAGATACCAGGTATCTCCTACTGTAGTAGACGTCATCCTCATCCATGGTGTTGGTGTAGATGGTCCAGTGGACCACTGCATGTTGGATACATCAAGTAACTGAACAGTTTGTAGACAAACTCCATGGTAACCACCAGCCACCACCAGCCAATGTTTATATGAAGTAGCTGAAGGCCGATAGCGAGGTGTAGACATAGAAGGAAAGGGGTGTGTCCACTGGTTGCTGTCAGGCTGCCACTCTCCTAGCTCACTGCTATCAGAGCCATCTCTATTGCTTCCTCCCACCACAACTAATTTGTTGTTGATGGTAGTCATAGCAAACTCCCTGGTACTGTATAGAGGTAGAGTGTGCCACTGGCAGGACTGTGTGTTGTAGGCCATCACTACGAAGGCATCCTCATGTCTGTCAGTCCCTCCTCCTCCAACATACACTGTATCATTTATCTGTGCTGATTGGATGTATACACCCATAGACACTGGCATGTCAGGACCACGCCTCCAGTCTAGTTCTAGTGGGAATATCTAATTATTAAACAAATACATTATCTGTAGTAAATTTGTATATTATTACTGTTGTCTATATTGTTAATATTATATATAAAGGATATTGTTTAAGTTAATTTCACACTGTGTTATTTAAATGTGAACGTCTACAGGAAAACCGGGCACAACGCGGCACCCTTCGAAAAATTTTTTTTTGTACTTACAGAGTTGTCGGCGTCCAGATATTGAGCTCTCCAAGTTTTATCGTCGTAGCTTAAGTTGTTCCCCCTATAATAGACCTAACCGTTTCCTTCCGTCTGCTTGAAACAATACATTTTTAAGAAATCGATTGATCTTTTCTCGATATTTACGCACGCCGCGCTGTGCCCGGTTATCCTGTAGACGGTCACAAATAATAAAAAACATTGTGTTGCCATGGTTACTGTTTACATGCTATTGATGATTTTGAATGATTTACATAATAATACATACAATAACTCTATGATTCATATGTTGTGTTTATTCCATAGCTATTTGCCTGGGATAAACAAACAAATAATACATTATTCATCTTCACTTTATTAATACAATAAACATTCAATGATAGTTGGAACAATTAAAAGCCTACATTAGCATATGGTGTAAAGTATTCTGCAAAATATAAATATAGCAGTGAGTAGCGCTGCCAGATTATGCTAGCATTTTTTCCTGGAATAATAGACATGAAATAGCATAGTGGAATAATTTTAGAATAATAAGGGTATTGAGGAGAATAATAAAGGGAAAATGAAAATAATCAGTTCATATAATCCTTAATTATAAAAAAAATCAATAATGCTTTTCTTTTTCTCTTTTTCTTTTACAACAAAGGACATAAACATGTGTAGAAATGTGGTTGTGGTGTGACCACCCCACAGCAACATATATACTACACATGTATTCTAACATTATCTTATTCATGCATACATTTTCACTTAACATACAAACACGCATACACAACATAATTTATTATCATTGGCTGATACACTCTCAACATAACCATACAAGGAACTCGTCATTTATGCAAACATGCCCAGACTCACTATAATATGTATACAGTTTCCTTTCATTTTGTCCAGTCTCAGCAGTTTCTTGAATTAAAATGCTTTGTACAATTCCACCTAAAGCTCCAACTGTCAACGGACACCTTGAGGTTATCGAGATAGCTAGTCTCAGGGTTGGTGATTTGCAAGTCTAACCTTAGCTGCAGAATTGGTGAGGTTAGCCTGCTGAGTACTCAGGTGGCAGCATACTGTGTGAATAGTGTCTCTCTACCACTGCGATAGCAGTTAGTTGTCTCACCACATCTGGTGACAGCGGTGCTCCTTAGTTGAAGCGATTCCTTCGGAGTTAAGAGACGATTCTACGCCTACTTATAGTTGCTCCGCTACTTCGATAAATTCATCACACTGAAATAATTCCCTTTGTTTAAGCATTTTTTTTTCAAACTAAAGTTTCCAATTCAACCTATAATATAATATATTTTCTTTGACTTATGTCTGATTCAGATACTCCAGCTGAGCAGTGCAAACCAATAAACAAGAGACCTTATCGCTCTCGTGCTAGGGTGACCTACCCAAAAGAACAAGAACCCTACTCTGAAGAGGATTTCTCTGTGGACAACTTGGTGCTCCGCGCAAGTCAGATGAAGATTGATCTTGATGCCTCAGCTTCTAATGGCCCCCCCCCCCCAGGATGCCAGCGCTTCTCATACTTCTGTACCTGCTCAAGATGACCTCCAATCTCTTCGACATCTTACTAGCCATTTAGCTACTGAAGCAGCTTCCTCAGACCCATCATCTGCTAAACTTTTGTCTTTATTTGAATCACAGAATGAGCTGCGTGACCGGGAGCAGCGTCTTCAACGTCAACAGGAGGCATTATGGCGTGAACAAGAGAAGTCTTTTCAGACTCAACAGCTGGAGTTCATGAGACAAACTCTAGCCACTCAGACTGCCATCACTCAGACTAGACAAAAGGAGGATGATGAGCGTGAAGCTATGAGACGTGCTGACAAACTTGAACAAAGACTAGACCGTATGCGTTCTTCTTTGGTGCCTATGTCCAGTGCTGAAGATGCCTATTGAGGTTTGAACGCACTATGGTATCGCGCAATATTGACAAGTTCCAATGGGTGGTTCTGGTTGAGGTTGTGTTGAGGGGTAAATTGTTAGATACTTACCATTGTTGTGTGGATTCATGCATTGGGAATTGGGAATTACTGAAGGCCAAGCTCTTAGAATCCGGGGGGTTTGGTACACATGATTGTCTCGATATGTATTACCCAAAGTTTAGACAATCTGGTAGTCTAGAAGCTTCTACTTGGGCTAAAATTACAAGCTATCGTACTTTTGTTGTTCTTAAGAATTCTGGTGTCATGTCTAAATTTTCTGATGATGATCTTATGCTCGTATCGCAAACTGTTGCTAACTGTGGTGTACTGTCCTCTCTGTCTAGACCTGGTCGCTCCTTTGTCTACAGTCAAACTCTAAACACCCCCCAAGATATTCTTACTGCCTGTGACCAATACAAATCCAAGAAAGAATTCACTGGTATGTTTCCCTCTCATTCCAATTCATACCGACCCTACTCTGAGAGACCACAAAATCCTAGCCTTTCTGTTCCTGCTAGAGCTCCATTCGATAATTTGTTTTCTCATAACCCCAAAAGTATCACCTGTTTTAAGTGCAATGCTGAAGGTCACTATGCCAATGCTTGTCCAGAGCATAAAACCAATCATGAGAGCAATCAGTTTCCTCCTGCTGATTCAAATCCCACTGCCCAATCTAAGTTAATGCCAGGCTTTCCAGCCTCTGCTAAGCCAATTGATCACAATGTACGATCTGTAAATCAGACTGTATTGAAATCAGATCACAGTCATGAGTATGTAGAATCTATTCTGCCTGACTGTCTGAATGTTGTAAATGGCTTTCCTAATTTAATTAATCTCACTCTAGATGGTACTGTGAATAATGCTCCAGCCTTGTTGATCTTAGATACAGCTGCAGATGTCTCTATGTGCTCATCCAACTTAGTTTCTAGCTCTGACTCTCTTGTGTGTCGTAGAACTATTAGTGGAATTGATAATGTTAAGCATTCCTTGCCATGTTATTTGTTGCCACTCTCCACTCATGGTGTACAGGGTAAATGTCTCTTTGCTTCGTTTCGTAAACTCCCCCCTGGTTCAGTCCTTGTTGGTCATGATTGTGGGGACACCCTCACACACCTTATTGATGTAGCTAAGTGTACTCCTAATAAAGTTTTGGTCACCCGCGCTCAAGCTAAAGCCCATGCAAAAGTAGAGCATGAGCGTCAGCTCAGGCACGCTGTTGAAGGTGCCACTCCCATTTCAGTTGATTCTATTCAAGATGACGAAACAGTAATTCTGTATTCTGATACTGACACTCCCTCTAATTCTGATTGCTTAGAAGACTCTGATTTTGCTGACTCCTTACTGCTTGAAGTGCCTCCTTCCACACATAGTGGTAGTGCTTCTCCTGATGACCTACCTAATCATTCCCCAATAGCCTGTCCACCTTCAACAGTTGCATCCACACCTACAAAGTCTTTGCCTGATGTTTCAGTTTACTCTGATGCAAAGCTCAGTGCTTCAAATTCTATCTCTCATTTAGTTCCTTTCCCTCACTTACAATTTGATGGTATTTCTAAATCTGATTTTATCAAACTTCAAAGATCAGATAGTTCAATTGCTCACATTTGGTCATGGGCAGAACAAGGTGTTAAAAGATGTTTTGTTGTTGAAGATGTTTTAATGTGTCTCAGTACAACCAATGGTCGTATAGCTATCTCACTCTATTGTACTTCCTAAACAGCTCAGACAAGAAGTGCTCACTATAGCCCACAATCACTCTGGTCACTTTGGTGTAGGCGCCACTAGAGCATTAATAAACCCATATTTTACCTGGCCTGGTTTATATCGTGATTTTAAAAATCATGTTAAATCTTGTGTGTAATGCCAAAGGTTCAACTCTTCTTCTCCTTCTAAAGCCTCACTGATTCCTCCCGAGATCATTACAAAGAGGTTTGAGAAATTGGCTGTTGATGTGGTCGGCCCTCTCCCTAAATCCAAGCAGAATTATCGTTTCATTCTCACTGCGATGACTTAGCCACTGGCTTTCCATTTGCTTGTCCCATGCATGGTTTTACAGCTGAGGAAACTGCACAAAACCTAATTTTACTATTTTCCTTTACTGGTTCCCCTGTTGCCGTTCTCTCTGACCAGGGTAGCAACTTCTTGTCCAGGGTTATGTCATGTGTTTATGCTAAATTTGGGATCCAGCGAATTAGGACATCACCCTATCATCTTGAATCCAATGGCAAACTTGAGCGCTTACACTCTACCCTCAAAGCTGTTATCAGAAAATCACTAGATAATCGCTCAGACTGGCCTGCTGTCATTCCTCTTGCTTTGTTCTATCTACGTAACCTCCCCCATTCTAGACATGGCCACACCCCTTATGAATTAACATTCCTTAAGCCAACACCCCACATTCTATCCTCTCTTCGTTCTATCTGAATCTCACCTGACTCATCTGTGAATGTACCACGTTTCCTTGATGAGCTTAATAACTCCATGGAAGCTGTCCTACTGGCTTTAAAGCAACGTGTAAAAGATGACGTTGTCAGAAAGTGTGAGTCCCGGGATCATCGTAAACTTCATGTGTTAGGTATTGGTTCTCTTGTTATGCTGAGAATTCCTGGGTTGCATGGTAGCCTGGAGGCTTCCTGGGAAGGCCCTTACAAAATTGTTGCTCGCACATCAGAAGTTAACTACCGGGTCATTCCAGTTGGTGCCCAAAATAAATCCAAATCCAAAGTTGTTCATGTAAACCTCTTAAAAAAATTCAAACAAGGTTCCCATGTATTTGCTGTTGTTGCAGTTCATGATGACTCTCAGGTTATAAGTAACTCCATTTCCTCTTCAATCTCACCTGAATTAAGTCTTGACCACCACTCTGAAATGTCATCTTTACTGTCATCCTATACCAGTGTATTTTCTGACACTCCGGGGTGCACACAGACCACTTCCCACTCCATTTCAGTGACTTGTGACACTCCAGTGTGGACACCTTCTTACACTACACCTGCACAGGTTGAAAAAGCCTTCCAAACCTCTATTGAAGAATTGCTTGCTTTGGGTATTATTGAACCATCCCAGTCTCGTTGGTCTTCACCACCCATTCCTATCATTAAGGGAATATGCCAGACCTAAAACCATACCTCAACTACGTTCCTTCCTTGGGCTTGTCAATTATTATCGTCATTTTGTGCCGAACTTTGCCTCGCATTCGCGTCATTTGACTTGTCTCACAAAACGGGGGCTCCCCAAAAACATCGACTGGAACAACGACGCTATTGATGCATTTGATGTTATTGTTTCATGTATTTGTAACAACATTTCCCTATGTGTTCCTCTTCTTTCAGATTCCTTTGGTGTATTTTGTGATGCCTCTCAATCTGGCATTGGAGGTGTATTGTGTGTATACAGATCAAATAGCTGGAAAACTGTAGCATTCTACTCCAGACAATTGCAGCCAAGAGAAAGTCGATATTCTGCAACTGAAATTGAAGCTCTTGCTATGTTATCGTCAATTGAACATTTCGCATATTACTTGACTGGTCAGGATTTCAAGGTATTCACAGATCATCGTGCTCTCACTCATCTGTTAGATTCGCCATCCTTAAACAATCGCCTGTGGAGATGGAGAGTACGCCTGATGGATTTTTCCTTCCAGATCGTCTACATTCAAGGCCACCTTAATGTTCTGGCAGATGCGATGTCGAGACAAGGATGAACACCACTTCCATCAGAAGATAAAAATACAGACTTAGCTTCTGTCGCCAGTCTCCGGTCTTCATGGGGGGGAGGTGTGGTGTGACCACCCCACAGCAACATATATACTACACATGTATTCTAACATTATCTTATTCATGCATACATTTCATTTAACATACAAACATGCATACACAACATATTATCATTGGCTGATACACTCTCAACATAACCATACAAGGAACTCGTTATTTATGCAAGCATGCCCAGACTCACTAAATGTATACAGTTTCCTTTCATTTTGTCCAGTCTCAGCAGTTTCTTGAAATAAAAAGCTTTGTACAATTCCACCTAAAGCTCCAACTGTCAACGGACACCTTGAGGTTATCGAGATAGCTAGTCTCAGGGTTGGTGATTTGCAAGTCTAACCTTAGCTGCAGAATTGGTGAGGTTAGCCTGCTGAGTACTCAGGTGGCAGCATACTGTGTGAATAGTGTCTCTCTACCACTGGGATAGCAGTTAGTTGTCTCACCACAGTGGTTATGAGGTAGATCTTCACTACTTGTTTAAAGCAGCTGGATAAATGTTGGCCACTCTTTTTGTATTTCCAAAATGAAAAAAAGAAATTTTGAAAACTAGAGAACTGTCAGTCAGGCTCAGAGTCAGCAAGTCATATTAAAAATTATGCTAAATGGATTCTCTTCTTGACCAACTCAACAATCATTCTGCATTAGAATTGACAAAAAATGTATTATTATTACCAGCCGACCTACGAATGTGAAGGGAAGAGAATGTGGATCCACTGCCGAGCATATTAAAATTCTATAAAACTGTAATCAACATTTCCCCCAAATGTTTGGTAAGGTTTCTCACAATTGAACTTTTTTCAGCTGCATGTTTTTTTTTCACTTCATTGAACATTTTTATGGGATGTTCAAGGTTTTCACTGAAAGATTAGTTAGCTATATACAATCAATCATATTAAAGACTGAAAGTTGTACTTATTTATTTCATAATGTACCAACTTTATACAGCTAGCTATACTGCAGTTATCACAATTTTACTTATTTCTATTTAAAATAACAGTAGTAGTGAGTCAGAATGTGACATGGCAAAGTGTTTCACGAGCAGATTAATTTATTTAGCTAAACCATAAAAACCTAGAAAACTGGTAAGCTGGTCTTAAAAGGTCACTTAACTAATAACATGGAATATATATATACTATGTATAGCTGGAAGAGTAGCCAAAAAATTCTGACAATTCTAGTGTGTCTCCTTTTAATCTTTAAACTCTATTCACAGACTATCATGACATAACCAATCCATCTTACACTTTATTATTAAAACTTATTAGACCTAGAGTTGTCAGTACTCTTGATAAAATATAAGGAGACACTGTTTATATGAATGCAAAATACTTACTAATAATTTCTTGCTAATAGGCACTGTGGTGATACACTCCAGTTCCTTTGTTAGTCGCTCCACTTCAGATTGGAGAATTTGTTTCTCCCTTTGATGGCAAAATTCTAGATGAAGCTTTTCTTCTTTGTGATGAGATTCTAACTGGATTCTTTCAGCTGCTATCTGGCTCTTCAGTTGATTGACCTCAGTCTTCTGTTGATTGCTCTCAGTCTTCAGTTGATTGTTCTCAGCCTTCTGTTGATTGCTCTCAGTCTTCTGTTGATTGACCTCGGTTCTCAGTTGATCGTTTTCTGCCTGTAGTACTTGCATGACACTTGTCTCCAATTGATGTTTCTCTTCAATAAGTTGTGTATTTGCAGATTCAAGCATCTTTTTGTCACTTTCTAGCTTTGTATTTTCTTCAGTCAATTCTTTATTTTCTGTTTCTAATCTATTTTCAGAAATCTAATAATATAACACATCAAATGAAACACAACATTTAAAACAAACAATATATAAATATACAGTATGGCAAAAAAATGACAACAAATAATATTCAACTCGTCAAACACAAAGAAAATGAAAAAAGAGAATGTCAAATAATATAGGTTTCGGTGTGACAACTTAAGTAACATAATTATAGTAATAACTATTTGGTAGATTTAACAAATGATTCTAGTTCACATATCGACATTACCTCGAGTTCTTTTATTTTTTTATTCTTTTCTTTAGTTTCCTTCAAGTGTAACACATTGACTATGTTGATGGACCTCCCCAGACTCCCTCCATGTATGTTCTCCATTGCATCCTGTACTGGTGTTAGTGTCTCCAGTAGCTGCTCAGCAGTAGGTCTTGTTTGAGGAGTATTGTGCAGGCAATTAGTCACCATCTCTACTAGAATAGGATGAGATTCCAATAACAGATTCTCCAACTTCTTCATGTACACCTCACGACGCTCTACTTCAGAGCGACCAATAAGTCGGCCAGGATTGTGTGAATCTGAATGCGTGGCCAATAGCAGTTCTCCAGGAAATACCTAACCAAAATTATTGAAATTAATCAAATGATTCGTGTGCAACTGTCAATTAAAACTATCACAATACATTGAGTACCAATATTATTATTATGCTTAGTTCACCACCTATGGGGATAATGGTACAACTGTTCCGGCGTAACTCTGAGCACAAAGCTTAGGGTAGAGAGGAAAACCTAAAGGACTTGCTCAGAGAAGTATATTGAGCAGTATATTAGGGTTGCATGGGCACAAAACTGCAGTAGCTTTCAGTGTGCAAACACTTAATTAAATTACTGTATACAATATTGAATGAGGAAAAAACTAGGCAATGGTGAATATAGTTACATAAACAAAACTCATGAAACAAATAACAGTGCATAAGAAAGAGTTAACAAAGCCAACAGAAAAAAATAGCAAATACGAGTGCGGTCACAAATATATAGTGTCAACAGGAGTCTCTGCATCTGGGTTGCTGTGTCTGGCTAGGCACAGACTACAATACCTAATAAAATACCTATCTAACTAATCTGCACGTGCTAGTATTATATTAACTTGATTGAACGGTGAAGTCCATACATGATATAACATAATACCATGGATATATTTAATTGAATATTGAATAGCTTTGCACTAATAGTGTATGTTGCCTACTCAAGTTTGTTTTACCTGTGTGAGTATGTAGAGGGCAAGATGTCCGAATGAGAACACATCTAGAGATGGGCCATATCTGTGGCTCTCGCTGAGAGCCTCTGGTGGCATGTACACAGTGGTCCCCGGATTCTTTGAGAGCGTTTGGGCTAGTTGAGCCGGTTTTAAAGTTACCATGCGAGAGTTTCCCATGTCAGTGATCTTAGCTGTAAGAGACCATGTGAGGAGGATGTTCCTTGCAGTCAGGTCTCTGTGGACTATTGGAGGTCCTCGACTATGCAAGTAAACTAAACCGCTGCCTGTGTCTGTGAGAATGGAGATTTTGACTGCAAATGGAATAGTAGGGGCACACTCCAGGAGGTCGTCCACACTCATTTCTAGTCTCTCCATTACCAGTAGAGGTAGCTCTGATCCCTCAAGGAAACACAGACCAAGGAACTGTGTTATGTTAGGATGTCGGAGACCTGCCATAAGTTGACATTCTCGTTGATATCTGTCCACAGTCACTCCAACTCCTTCATTCCCAGGATCCAGTAATAGTTGGTGCATACGCTTGGCCGCACACAAAACCTTGCTATATTTTACCTGAAATAGCATTATGTAATAGCAATATGTTATATAGCTAAACCATTTTTTACAGAATCAGTATGATTGTTTATTGAAGAGCATTAAACTCTCATTTTATTTGGAAACATAGTACCTTCAATGCATAACTTGTTACTTAGCTATAAGCTAAAAACTTTATGAAAATTTTCTAAAAATGCGATATATCACTAAACAATGTTTTACAGATTAAATGTTCATTGAAGTGCATTAAACTCTCATTTTATGTGGAAACTTAGCTAGTTACTTCAATGTAAGCTAGTTACTTATATTCTAAAAAGTTTATATAAGAAATATAAACTTCCCTAGATTAGATTTTTAAATATTTGGTAAGGTTAGAACTTTCCACTTACTTCTAGCACTGAGCCATATGAACCTGTTCCAAGTGTCTTCCCTGTAGGTATCACTTGTTCCAAGAAATACTGCTGCAGCTTGGAATCTTTTTTAAAGATTCGAGACCTGCCTGGTTTAGCCTGCTCAAAGAGAATAGCCAGATATCTACTCCCAGCTCCGAAGCTTTTAAAAAAAAGCCAGCCAAAAGGAGCTTGAACTACGATTCTCGAAGGCAAATAGGCAAGGTACACGACCACTTACAGTATTTGACCCTTTATTATTATTTTTTTTTTTGGCACAGCTGTGGGAGAAAGTCACTACTCACTCAGCTCTGAAGCCTGTAAAATAGCCAGCGAAAAGAAGCTCGTACTTCGCCCCTCGAAGGCAAATAGGCAAAGTACACGCCCACTTATTGTATTGGCTTACTTACCCTTTAGCTTATGGGAGCGTTGTGGGAAGGGAAGTCATGAATAATATTATAATGAGCACACCGGAAATCTCTAGGTGCATTGGAATTACATGCTATGTGTCCATAGTGAAACGCAGTGTGAAGGACAGGAACTTAAATAAATCTGTTCTGGAGTAATGCAGAAATTGCAGGCTCCAGAATATTGACTCTCACACCTTGGGCATAATGTGCAGCTAAATATTAAGAGAGTGGGGACCATACACCTCAACAGTATTAACTTATTGTCAGACATTTATTCTGTATGTAAGCTTGTATGTTGTTTGTGTGTTAGTTTAAATTGTTGTAATGTTGTTATATGTTGCCTAAGGTTTCTTGTTAATAATATTTAGATTGTGTGAATGTTTGTACTTCCATTTTTTTTTTTTGTCAGTTTATAATTTTCTTCCTTCTTTGTGATTTTTCAGTTTTACATTCTTTGAAATCCCATTGGCTATAAAAGGCTGACCAGGGACAGTCATACTCTCACACACTCGCACTCCATTATCTTTACTTAAATTATTAATAACAATTTAAACTTGAACTGAACAGAAAAGGAATGAATTTTAGCATTGTTGGGTAGACCTAGTCTACAAGGAGAGGGTCTGACAGGATGTATTTTACAGTAGTTTCAGTGTTACAGTTTATTGCAGGAATAGACTAACTTCTGGATGCTCATGAAGCTAGCTAGATTGGGTTGCACAACAGCATGCATAGTATTGCTATTAAATAAGAAATGTCTGGTTCTCTATTATGGCATTGAGCGGAGTAACAACAACCAATTGTTTTAGTGACTACCAAAGTTTGTGGATGTTGTGGGGTAGTTTGACTGAGGGGATGATCAGAGATGGCAGAAGGAGGTTGCCACCAGAGTTCTGGCAGGCTGGTCAACTTCAGCCCCCAGGTTATTATAGTCCAGTCATTGTATGAAAATAAAATTACCTTAAACAAATACGAACACAAACATTTTTAACACCCTCTAGTCCTGAAATGTGTGCTCTATAACATACTCGAAGTCTTGAGAAATCCTTCGAAGAGAAACTAGAGAAAATTGAACTTAACTTTAATGCACTTTTCAGCTAGCCATTTCGATTGTGACCAAAGCACCTGTTAATCTTAAATTGTAAATATTTGTTACATTAAAATATAGAATAAAAACATTTTAACAACAAAGTCTATCACTTTCCCCATGGAAAGAAAGACCCCATGGAAAGAAAGACTGTCAGAGTTTATGCAGTCATATCCTTTGTAGTTCCCACACCATGTTAGTGTAGTGTATCAATAAGAAAACAATATGCAAAGTGGTGATGGTCCTGTACACCCAAACACAGTGGAACAGGTTTTAGTACACCTCTTGGCCATGTTGCCTGCATTTCTGCTTGTCTAATCAATGCAATTTTTGTAGAAACATCTTTCCCTGTAGTCAGACCTCGAGTAACACTCTCAAACTTACAGGAAAGAAGTTTAACCCATTAACCTTTTCTATTTCACTTTCTTGTCCTTTGTTCTTCCTCACATACTGAGGAAACGGAGATGCCTCGAGTTGGTAGATGCTGGTGAAATTGGAAAAATTGTTCAATTCAAACATAAACCCAGGTTCACAATTTTAACTAACCTTATGAGGGTTTATGAACTATTTCAGCATCAAATGCTGACTCAGGGAATGGTATGTTGAGGAAAATTCAGACCGCTCAATGTTATTCATTATGTCATTCTATAATATTAGCACTCATGTTAATGAAGTTTAGTAATAAATATTGTTGTTTTAGTTCCTAACTTCAAGACAGTTTATTAAAAAGATTAAAAAACGGAACTGGTTTAGCTGTAAATAAATATTTAGCATGTCATTAATCATTATCATAAAAAATCCCTTGTAATTTATTGCAATTTAAAAAAAGTCACAAATAATACCTCTCGTTCCCCCCCCCCCCCCCTACCCCCTCCTTCACAACAAGTATGTCACTAGGTGGTGCTTTCTAAAGTTGGGACCTGTGAATGTCCCTATGAGTAGTTTGCAGATAGCACTGTCTTCTGGCTTCTCCATTACTAGAAATTACCATACTATTTACCACTCACAAGTTGACCACATGGTAGAACTCTGATCAAAGTTTAAGGTCAATCATGCATGATATGATTAATGGAATTTTCTATGCTTTTCCCCAAAGGATTTCTTAGGACTTTTGGGTTTTATAAAGTATTTTTTTCTGTACTTTAAAGTTTGTGTTGCAAATAGTTTATGGTCAAACTATAAATGATTAGACTTTTAAGCTTTAGAGGTGTTGGTTGGATCACGCACAGCAAAAGTGCATGTATATTTAAAAAAACAGAACTAACTTACAAAAACTGCAGAAAGCTATCATAATTATTATTATCTGAATGACTGTAGCATTAGTAAAGAACATAAGGTAGAGTATAGAGGGACATGGGAGTGATGAAATAAAACAAAAATGCATTAGTTACAATGTTCAGGATTACAGTTAGTATAGATGAATAGGAATGTGTGTATGTGTAACTGAGTGAGTATATAGATCATGATATTTTTTTATTATATACTGAACAGGTCCTGATAACTGCTGCTACACAGAATATGCACTAAAGTAAACAGGATGAGGCCTAGGGTAATATTTTCCCATATCACCTGTGTTCACAGTTATCACGTTGGGTTATTACGTCCCTCCAGGTTACAAATTTGTTTATGGTGTTTACAATGCCATAGCTATGGCATCAACACATGAGCAGTACATAATAAATTTAATTAATTCGTCTGATTGGTTCTATTTACACTTGTGCCTGTGGCACTCATGTAAATACTAAGCCAACAGACTCATGATATTCTCCAGTATGAAATGAAAATGAAGCTCATTTAAAAAAAATTATTCACTTAAACGTCCAAACCACCAAATGGTTTTAGCCAAGCTTTGTGAAATAAAAGTTGCAAATACCTAAGCCACTAAGAAATTCATATGGCATCAAGCATTACATACTAGTTATTACAATCCCTGCAAGAGGCTCAAATGTCAGTCTAATTGAATTTAGTTACAAAAAAAGTTAGATGATATCCTGTGGAATCTTCTTACATTTATAGCAGTGAACAGTGGAACTTAAACTACATCAAAATTGCTAGAGCTCAATAGTAAAGTGAACATACCTCTACTTGAAGACTCCTGAACCCCCAAAACGGTGCAATAGCTGTCATAGAAGACGATAAACTAGGCGGACCAAATCAGCAGATGACGGGCCAAATCCGCTAGCGTTATTGGTCCGGGGGGACTGTATCCGCTAGCGGATTCTATCCGCCCAGACCAATAACGCTAGCGGATTTGGTCCGATCGGACCGCAATTTGCCCGGACCAATTTTCCTGTGACTCCGGCGATTTTAATGTGATTGCGGGAACCTTTTCCATCCAGAAAAAGCCTGGCTTGATGACCTTTACCTGTTATTATCCAAAGGTCAGCAACACGAAACGCAGCCCGGATACGTCAGGTTTCCAATTTGAGTGACCTCTCTTGTCACGCGTTGCCGACCCTGTACCTCTGTTATTTAAAGAGGTAAAGGGTAGCTAACGCGAGACTATTGTTTATTACCTCTTTGGTGGTACGATCGTAGTTTTGGCTGAACAACAACCATGGCTAGGAGACAGGGCTGGTCTAGAACCTTTAGAAGAGATTCGAAATTACAACAGTATTTCTTAGACCGAGTGGTACCTACTGGGAAGACTCTTGGAACGGGTTCTTATGGCTCAGTGTTAGAAGTAAGCGGAGTGTTTAACTTTCCATCTATAGTCCAGTGGGAAATTGTACTTTTGATGCAATATTATTGTGACAGAATAGACCAAAGCATGAAACTAAGCACAGTGTTTGTTGAAGGTATGTACAGCAATATTAGAATGGGTGCCATCCAGATATGCATTCCTTTACAAAAATATGTCTTACAAGAAACTTTGGTCAATATAATCGGCGATACCTGTGAATTTTTATATTTGCGCGCCTAATACTATTATTATAGTAAAAAAAAAAACGGCGATATTACGGGCAGCTAGACTATTTAATAGAACTAGGTACCCTGATAGCTAGCCAGGTGTAGCAAGTTTCAGATATTTTATTTCAGTGGAATAAAACCATAATATTTCGGCTTGTGGAGCCTTCTAGTGGTTACTGAACTGAAGGAGGGTGAGTGAACAAGGAACTTTGTATAAACAGATTATATAGAACATGAGATTATTGTGTGGTGGGGCACAGCCCATGGGAATGTTAGTTGGTGTTGGACAATTTCTGTGACATGTGAGTTGTACTTGGGAGGTGTGAAAGTGTAGTCATAATTGATATAGTGGCTGTCATTCTGGAGGGGCCACTAATTAAATTATGACTACACCTTCACACCTCCCAAGTACAACTCACATGTCACCGAAATTGTCCAACACCAACTAACATTTCCAGGGGCTGTGCCCCACCACACAATGATCTCATGTTCTGTATCATCTGTTTATACAAAGTTCCTTTTTCGGTCACCCTCATTCAGTTCAGTAACCACTAGAAGTCTCCACAAGCCAAAATATTATGTTTTTATTCTATTGAAATAAAAAAAAAAAAAACAAAAAAAAAAAAAAAAAAAAAAAAAAAAGAGAGAAAAAAAAAAAAAAAAAAAAAAAAAAAAAAAATAAAATATAAAATAATCTCTACTTGCTACACCGGCTAGCTATCAGGGTAGCTCTTTCTATTTAAATAGCTGCTGCCTGGTAATATAAGGTGACTCCTAATCATTACCATTACGTATTAAACCACAATACATATATATTATTCATTTGATACAGGAGAATATCACGAGTCTGTTGGCTTAGTATTTACGCGAGTGCCGCAGGCACGAGCGTAAATACCGCCAATCAGACGAGTGATATTCTCGGGTATCCAATGGATAATAAATTTATTAGGTACTGCTCATGGCAATACCTTGGTAACAAGAAATTTACCTAGGGGGACGTAATAACCCAACGTAATAACTATGAACACAGGTGATATGGGAAAATATTGCCCTAAGCCACATCCTGTTTAGTTTAATGCATTTTCTATGTGGCAACAGTTATCAGGCTCTGTTCAGTACCTAATAAATTATAATAAACAATTTATATTGAGCTCTTTTACATAATTAACTGTTAATCAAAATTTCACACTTTAAAAAATTTGTTTTCATTAAACATTTTTTTTGGCACCCCTTCTGATACTGTTATATATGCCAAACCGAACCTGCATACCAAGTTTCATGCTTTGGTCCACTCTGTCACAATACTTTTTTTATCTGCTGGACTACTAGAACAATGCTTGGAATTGTTAGATCTCACCTTGAAATGTTACCAAGCTTATGCATCAATGGTACAAATTTCTCAATGAAGTTTAGATTATTGTAGTTTATATACACTATCAAATACACTCAATCCTCTCATGCCATCAAATAATCCTCTTTTTAAATACTGAACCTGAACCTTGTTTAATTTAATTACCTGATAACTGATGGTATTTCAGGTAAAATATAGCAAGGTTATCTGTGCTGCCAAGCGTATGCACGAACTGTTACTGGATCCTGGGAATGAAGGAGTTGGAGAGACTGTAGACAGATATCAACGAGAATGTCAACTCATGGCAGGTCTCCGACATCCTAACATAACACAGTTCCTTGGTCTGTGTTTCCTTGAGGGATCAGAACTACCTCTACTGGTGATGGAGAGACTAGAAATGAGTGTGGACGACCTCCTGGAGTGTTCCCCGAATATTCCACTTGCAGTCAAGATTTCCATTCTCACAGACACAGGCAGCGGTTTAGCTTACTTGCATAGTCGAGGACCTCCAATAGTCCACAGAGACCTGACTGCAAGGAACATTCTGCTCACATCGTCTCTGACAGCTAAGATCACTGACATGGGAAACTCTCGCATGGTAACTTTAAAACCAACTCAACTAGCCCAAACACTCTCAAAGAATCCGGGGACCACTGTATACATGCCACCAGAGGCTCTCAGCAAGAGCCACAAATATGGACCATCTCTAGATGTGTTCTCATTCGGACATCTTGCCCTTTACGTACTGATACAGGTAAACACAACTTGAATATTCAATATACTCTATTAGTTCAAAACTTTTTAAATATTCAATTAACGATTTTCCTGAACTGTGTGTAAGTGTTTGGCTTACATTATGCTATATTAAGTCAGGAGTTTACAAATCAATCAACTTATTATAATACTAACATGTGAACATTAGTCAGATAGGTATTGTACCATTATATAGTTGGTTAATTTAGCATAAGAATAACCTTGATAATGAATATGTATTTTGATGATGTTTATTGTCTTTTGCACAAATATCAATCAACTTATATCATTTGTTAGACTTTTCCAGGAGAACTGCTATTGGCTACACCTTCAGATCCACACAATCCTGGCCGACTTATTGGTCGCTCTGAAATAGAGCGTCGCGAAGTGTACATGGAAACGTTGAAGGATCAGTTATTGAAATCTCATCCTATTCTAGTGGAGATGGTGACTAATTGCCTGCACAATACTCCTCAAACAAGACCTACTGCTGAGCAACTACTGGAGACACTAACACCAGTACAGGAAGCAATGGAGAACAAACACGGAGGGAATCTGGGGAGATCTCTCAACATAGCCAATGTGTTACACATGAAGGAAACAAAAGAAAAGAATAGAAGAATAATAGAACTTGAGGTAAACTTTGGTATGTGAACTACAGTAATTTGTTAAATCTAGCTACCAAGTATTAACTCTTTCACTACTAACATTGTCAGGGAAATTACTAATGTAAAAAAGTTGATATAAAATGTGCATAAAAATGTAATAACTGCTAATAAACAAATTTTCCGAATCTGATACTGGACCATTAGTAGATAATTAAATGTCATGATGAAAATTCTCAACTTCTTCGTTTTCTAGCTGTAGTCAAACGCCTGGTTTACTTCACATTGCAACCTTCTATTTGATTTTTAATAGCTACTGTATAGGCTTAGCTTCTATTTTGTTTTTTAATAGCTACTGTATAGGCTTAGCTTCTATTTTGTTTTTTAATAGCTACACTATAGGCTTACTTCTATTTGTTTTTTAATAGCTACTGTATAGGCTTAGCTTTTATATTTTTTTTAATAGCTACTGTATAGGCTTAGCTTCTATTTGATTTTTAATAGCTACTGTATAGGCTTAGCTTCTATTTGTTTTTTAATGGCTACCGTAGGCTTAGCTTCTATTTGTTTTTTAATAGCTACTGTATAGGCTTAGCTTCTATTTGTTTTTTAATAGCTACCGTAGGCTTAGCTTCTATTTGATTTTTAATAGCTACCGTAGGCTTAGCTTCTATTTGTTTTTTAATAGCTACTGTATAGGCTTAGCTTCTATTTGTATTTTAATAGCTACTGTATAGGCTTAGCTTCCGTTTGATTTTTAATAGCTACTGTATAGGCTTAGCTTCTATTTGTTTTTTAATAGCTACCGTAGGCTTAGCTTCTATTTGTTTTTTAATAGCTACTGTATAGGCTTAGCTTCTATTTGTTTTTTAATAACTACTGTATATGCTTAGCTTCTATTTGATTTTTAATAGCTACTTTATAGGCTTAGCTTCTATTTGATTTTTAATAGCTACTGTATAGGCTTAGCTTCTATTTGTTTTTTAATAGCTACCGTAGGCTTAGCTTCTATTTGTTTTTTAATAGCTACTGTATAGGCTTAGCTTCTATTTGTTTTTTAATAGCTACTGTATAGGCTTAGCTTCTATTTGTTTTTTAATAGCTACCGTAGGCTTAGCTTCTATTTGATTTTTAATAGCTACTGTATAGGCTTAGCTTCTATTTGTTTTTTAATAGCTACTGTATAGGCTTAGCTTCTATTTGATTTTTAATAGCTACTGTATAGGCTTAGCTTCTATTTGATTTTTAATAGCTACTGTATAGGCTTAGCTTCTATTTGATTTTTAATAGCTACTGTATAGGCTTAGCTTCTGTTTTTTAATAGCTACTGTATAGGCTTAGCTTCTATTTGTGTTTTAATAGCTACTGTAGGCTTAGATATCTTCTGCATCTTCTTATCTACTAGAAGCACCATCTAAAATAACGAAATTGCCAATAATCCAGTTCTACTACTTGAAAAATTGACCACCAGGTCGCCATTTTGAAGTAAGCCTAAACGCCAAACCCAAGCACAAACCTAAGTGTACCTTTGTAGCCTTGCGATACCAACATAATTAATATTGATTTAACTTAGTAAGGCTATAGCATTCAAATTAGGCATCACATACAAGATGAACAATAATTTTCCTGAGGCGATATTTCACACTACAGTACTGCGCAATGATTGTATTAAAATGCATTATTTATTCGCTCCAAGTTAACTTTGCCACACATATCAAGCAAGCTAAATTCTTCAATGTAAAATTGTTAACCTAAATTTTGTTATTGTATTGTAGTCAAATAATTGAATAGTTATGCTTGACTTATACTTCAGTAGTTATATTTTACGTATTGTGATTGTAGAATCAAGAATATTTATAGCTAGTGGCTGGCTACTTAAATTTGATGGAAAAACAGGAGATATTGAGCTTTCTTGCGATCATAGATTTTCTCACTGAACTCGATATTAGTGCCATCGATATCTTAAAAAATATCTTCGTTGATCATATGGAAATAAAACAACCCACCTACAGATTTATTTTTTAACTTTTATGTTATAAGCTGTTATACTTAAACATACATTGTACTTCCTACAGTTGAAATTTATCTCAACAATATACAGTCACATCTGAGCTCTACAATACTCAATAGACAAATTTTATGGCGTCCTCTGCAATTAAATGTTATTCAATTTATTGAAAGTTATTATTTGATGTGTTGTATTATTAGATTTCTGAAAATAGACTGGAAACGGAAAATAAAGAGTTGACTGAAGAAATTACAAAACTAGAAAGTGACAAAAAAATACTCCAGTCTGCAAGTGCACAACTCATTGAAGAGAAACATCAATTGCAAGCAAGTGTCATGGAATTGGAGACAAGTGTTATGCAAGTACAAGCAGAAAGCAATCAACTGAAGACTGAGAACAAACAACAGAAGACTGAAATCGATATCCTGAAGACTGAGAACAGCCAACAGAGGAACCAGATAGCAGCTGAAAGAATTCAGTTAGAATCTCATCACAAAGAAGAAAAGCTTCATCTAGAATCTCGCCATCAAAGAGAGAAACAAATTCTCCAATTTGAAGTAGAGCGACTAACAAAGGAACTGGAGCATATCACCACATTGTCTATCAGCAAGAAATCATTAGTAAGTACGAGTGAGCAATTCTACACAAGTAAGTCGACAAATACAAAAAATCATTTTGACTATCTAAATAACCAGCCTCGCACTGAATTGCTAAAACAAAGCCGAATACTAGAAATTTCATATGGGAAACAGTTTCAATGTCATTGTAACTACTCATGGCAGCTTCATAAGACTTTTTAAAAAAACAAGCTTTTCTAAAGAATTATTGCAATATATATAATAGCCTAACCCTAAATACGATTTGCTTACTAACAAAAGAAATTGAGAGAAAGTCTAACAATCTTAATGAAAGAAAAGACAACAGCCAATGGTTTTAATAATTTTTGCTTCAAAAATTTCAGAGCTAAGCAACAGATGTAACACACAACACACTCTCTCTCTCTCACACACACACACACACACACTTGTTCACTAGATATACTAACACAAGACTTCATTTTCTCTTGGTGACTTGACATATTGGGCAATTGATTTTCATGTAAGAACAGCTATGACAAACAGCTCATTAACCAAAATAACATACCACCTCTACTAACTATAGAAAATAAACTCCATACAACTTTGTATGACTTAACTACACCGTGCGGCAACATTCAGATCATATTTGTGACAGCCTAATTCTAAGGGGTGAACAGATGAATTTGTTTGCATTATAAGGGTAAAAAATCGCTAACAGAAAGATTTTGTTGTGTGGAGTTTGGGACAAAATAGATTATCAGGCGAATGCAAAAATGTGGGTGTAAAAATACATACGTCCAAGCATACATAGAAACTAGTATTGTGTTTGTGCACAAATGGCAAGTGAGCCTGCCTTCTTAAGTCACCTTAAATTACAATGTTGTTATATTGTTTACTTTATCCAGAGAAGTTTCTATTCCATACTTAATGATAACAAAAGTGGGTTCTATATATAGCAGTTGACCATTAAGTATAGCAAATTATTTACAAAATTACTATTTTACTGAAATTTCTTGAGTAGTATTAACTATTTTAGTACCAAATTTAAGCCATCTTGACTATCTGAATCACCACTAACTCTGGACAACAAACTCAGCTACAAAAGAAAAGGCCAGAGTTTTTTTGTTTATTTATTAGTACTTACCTCAGCTTCTTCCGCTGAGTAGTGGTAGCTTCCTTTACAAAGCCATTCTGACTACCAATTGCTTTAGACAACCAACAAGCAGCACTTAACAACCCAAAAATTACCAGAGTGTTTGAAATTACATCTGGATTTTTGTGACTGTACAAGAAGCAATTAGCAGGACTCATTGAGTCTAAGTTTAATAGAATCCGTAGTATCAGAAACTGGAGTCAAGACCATCCAATTTGACTAGTTATATATAAAATAAGAGGAAGAAAATAAGATATAAAGAGCAATAAAACAAACTGAAGCAGAATAACGAACGGAAATCCGTGTTCGTTTAGTAGTTTTAACCAGTAGATAATTGAGGCTGGCGTGGTCAATAATAATTGGGGTCGATAAGTGAGGATCTACGCTAATCTTTTCAATATTTTCACTTGGAGATGTGTATCATAGCATTACCTTAGGGAGGCTGTTATTAAATTAGTGATGAAATTGTCAACGGCATGTAAATGGTAACCATAGCAACAGTATGACTTTTATTGTTTAACCCTTTCGTTCCGGATCCCGCTATGAAGCGGGTGAAGACTGATTGACTTCTCCGAATTTTAAAAAATAGTTACTTTATAGCTAGAACCTTCAGATTGCATACACAGGTGCCCAATGCATTGGAGAAGCATCTAAAATAGCTTTCAGCCAGGACTGCTTCGACAGTACCTCACAGCAGTTGCGTTTATTTCTTCCTCGGCAAAAAAAAACAAAAAACATCGGTTCTCCGTCAAATTTTTTAAAAAGTTACCTTCTTCACAGCAGCTTCATTTATGGATCCAGTCATCTCCAGATCTTTGTAGAAGCAGCAAAAAATTGCTTGAGCTCAGTAGCCTTCCATAACACATTGAAACAACCGCTTCTTTGCCGACCAAGACTTTGCGGTTTGACTTACTGTCTTCTCCATTTTTTATAAAATCGCCAGTTCAACTGGGGACCTCCCTATTACGTACAGTCTTAGGTAATGCTTATTACATCATAGGATAAAAGTGAGCGTGTCGTGTGACCCCGGTAACTATGCAAAAAAAAATTTTTTTCAAATTCAGTTTTTGGAAGATGGCGTCTAGAAATTACAATGCGGTGCAAGTTTTAGACTTGCTTGATGCTGACTCTAGCGACTCAGGATCAAGCGGAGAGAAGGGAGACAACATCTAGGGCTATAGGAGGCCCTGTATCAGGGTTGGTGGACCAGACCCCGTCAACTCTGATACTGAAAGTGGGAGTCAAGAAGATGATCGAGGTAAGCTTGTCTTTCTCTTGTCTTTCTCTTGAAAAATAGCAAGCTTCTGTTGTGGAAAGGACTTATTTATAGCTATATTGAGATAGAGTAAGCTGTTTAGCTATAATATATATATATTTCATTGAGTTTTAAGATTTGAAAGTGGCTTGTGGTTTTTTGAACAAATTCAAATTTTCAAAAAAATTCAAATTTTTTTTACCACATATACTACTAGAACCAGATGTGAATGCAGTCACCGACCCCGATTACGCAGATGAGGCGACAGGAGCAGAGTCTTTAAGTCATGAAGGAGAGGATACCGGACCTGAGTCTTCCAATGATGAAACACGAATAGGCAGCAGGTTCCAGTGATGAAGAAGAGGAAGTGGCTCCTCCTGCTCCGAGTTCTGGACGTCCTCGCGGTCGGAGAAGGCGGGAATCGAAGAACAAGAGTCGGGTGGATGAGGTAGGGGGAGAGTGGAAGAAAGATGACAACACACCCATTGATATTCCATAATCTTTTGTGTGAAGGACCACAGACTTTGATATTTGTGGCTGCTCCTCCCCCCCCCCCCTGAACATCCCAAAAGTTGTAATATGTATTGTTATTGTCGTTGTCGTTGTCTGTGTTTTTGTGGTGTTGTAGTGGAGCTTCACACTCTATGTATATGTGTGTGCGTGGAGTTGAAATGTTATTCTGGCGCTTCCAGATCTAACCGGGGAGGGAACGAACTCGGGGGGGGGGAGAGGGGGGTCTTTTCCAATCGGGGCTACTATGCCATGTAAGTTGAATTTCATGTATGTGTGTGTGTGTACACCAGTCAATTTATATTATACATTTATTTTTATGATCTGTATTCACCTGTATCTTCTTTTTTTCTAGTGTGTGTGTGTGTGTATGTGTGTGTGTGCATTTGTGGAATGAGAGAGAGCAACCGTGGACAAACAGTATGTGGCACTTCCGTATACAACCTGGGAGGGAACTCTGGATCTTTTTGGATCGTGACTACTATGCCCATGTAAGTTGAATTTCATGTGTGTGTGTACACCAGTCAATTTATGTATAATAAATTATACATTTATTTTTATGATCGGTATTCACCTGTAGCTTCTTTTTTCTTGTGTGTGTGTGTATGTGTGTGCGTGCATTTGTGGAAAGAGAGAGAGAGCAACCATGAACAAACAGTATGTGGCGTTTCCGGATCCAACCTGAGAGAGAACGAACTCGGTGGTCTTTTTCGGTCTGTGACATCATCCATGCCTGGTAAGTTGAATTTCATTTTTTCAACTTACTGATATTTGGGTGTCCAGCTAGGGCTGGGGGGGGTTATGGTACAAGAATGTCGGTGAAAAGTAATGACGGGGGAGGGGGGGTTATGGTACAAGAATGTCAGTGAAAAGTAATGACGGGGGAGGGGGGGTTATGGTACAAGAATGTCAGTGAAAAGTAATGACGGGGGAGGGGGGGGGCAATTCAGCGAGGCCAGCTGTTATGTTACAAATATCATTGTTGTCTTGTGTTTTTTTTTGGTATTGTATGGAGGTTCCGGATCCTATGGGAGGGATCGTTCAGTCTGTGCCACCATCCATGCCGGGTAAGTTGAATTCCACGTGTGTGCTTGTACTGCTTTTCATTTTCAAATTACACTTTCTCAATACAACGATTGTTTCTCTCATGTACAGTGTGGAGTATACATAGCAGGTGTTCATACAGTGGGAGGCTAGCGCTGGGTTCCCCCCTAGAATTTTGGGAGTTGAATAGAAATGAACATTTAGGAAGCATTTATTTTTAGTCTGATATTGTATCCCATTATGTTCCTATCATAACTGAGCCATTTAGTGCATAGGACCGAACACTGATCATCAGTGTGAAGTATAGACCCGTATGCAAAGATGTGCATCAAAGTAGTGTAGGTTCCAAAAAATGGGTGTGGCGAAGTACACTCGGAGCCCCACCCCAAACAAAAATCCTGTATGAAACCGCATACAATACATCATAAAGTTGCAATTATATAGGATCATGAATAATTTGTTGTTTGTATTACAAATATCTTTGTTGTTTGTGTTTTTGTGTATATGAAATTGTTTTGTAGTGGAGCTCGACGTCCGATGGCATACGTTCCTTGTGGACACTCATAGATGTCTCCTACATGATCACAATCATCACCACACACAACAAACAACATATTTTATTGTTGAACTAATATAATATTGGTATATAATGCATCAAACAATATTATTTCTATTTTATTTTATTTTTTTATTGATGGGAAAAGTGGATTTTTGGGGGGAAAAATTTTTTTTTTTTTGAAGTATTAGTAGATGGCTTAAATATTATTCAATTTTCTCAATCAAAAAATGAGGGGAATCCCAAACTCTTGGTCTATTTAGTGATATATGGTTGCTATGGGGTTTTCCCAGCCAGCATCGAGTTAAAAAAATAAAACGGCAATGCTCTATTCCGCGGTAGAAAATTAGATTTTTCCGCGCGCGTCCAAACAATTCAGGAACGAAAGGGTTAATAAAGAGTGCCAGTAACAAACAATTTTCTATATATAAATTGTTAGCAAATAAACATGAGTTATGTTATACAAAGTTTCTACAGATAATGTAATTGTTATTATTTAGACATTCCCACTAGAACTAGACTGGAGGTGTGGACCTGACATGCCAGTGGCTATGAGTGGATACATCCAATTAGTAGAGATAAATGATACCGTGTACGTTGGAGGAGGATTAACTGCCAGACATGGGGATAAGTACATAGTGATGGCCTACAACAAACAGTCCTGCCAGTGGCACACTCTACCTCCATACAGTACCAGGTCGTTTACTGTGACTACCATCAACAACAAACTAGTTGTGGTGGGAGGAAGAAATAGAGATGGCTCAGATAGCAGTGAGCTAGGAGAGTGGCAGCATGACAGCAACCAGTGGACACACCCCTTCCCTCCTATGTCTACACCTCGCTGTGTGCATTCAGCTACTTCATATAAACATTGGCTGGTGGTGGCTGGTGGTTGCCATGGAGATTGTTTACATGCTAGTGTTGAGATACTTGATGTATACAACATGCAGTGGTCCACTGGACCATCTACACCAACACCATGGACCATGATGAAGTCTACTATAATAGGAGATACCTGGTACCACATTGGAGGAAGGTGTGAGAAACCGTTGCATGATAGTCCTGATATCTATAGTATATCTCTGGAGGCTCTGGTTTCACATTCCTCATCAGACAGTTCCAACAAATGGAACAAACTACCTTCACTCAACTGTACACTATCCTGTCCACTCAACATTGGAGGATCTCTACTGGCAGTTGGTGGTTTCAACAAAAAGAGTAAGAAGCCAGTGTCCACCATCCAGCGCTATGTCCCTGAGACTAATACCTGGGTCCAAGCTGGACAACTACCACATGCAGTACATAACTGTACCTGTATCGTGACATCAGACAAGGTCCTTATTATGGGAGGATATGATGGGAATAGTGGACTAAAGAAACTGTTTACTTCTACTATTCACTAATTAATATCTTTGTTTTTAATTGTTTTGTTCAAGTTGTTAGCGATTACAATTTAAAAGTTGTTTACATGGTTGCTGTTTATGTTTACAGAATTATAATAAAGCAAATACTTATAATGTTCTAAATTGACCTATTAGCTATAACAGAGTGGATATAGCTAGTAGCTAACAATGAATCCAATATACAAAAGTATATACATTACAAAGTGACCTATTCACCCAATAATGTACAGTTATTACTTGGAGTTACTTTGAATGGACTTGTTCATTTTACTTATTAGTCTTGCTATACTATTATTATGCACATGTCCAGCACAGAGCTTATAAATTAAAACAAATAAATGATTTGTTCAGATGTCACTACATTTATTGTTTACCTAATTCCAAATAGGACTCCATGCTCTCTCTTTCGAACATACCTCCTTACAAGCTTTCTGTTTGTAGCAGTTTGCGACCCAATGCTAAATTGTTTGATGGATTTGCAATATAATGCACTGGAACAAGGAGATTTGTTAAGAAGCTAGACTTAGTACATGCAGTCAAATATACATAATATATTATAATATATTATTTATTCCACCCTATCTTCACAATGATATTTTTGGGTACATAACTTTAGATATTTCAGGCTGTTATTTCACACTATACTGAGCAAGCTCATTACCCCTGTAGTTATATCAACCAGCCAAACTTTTCAATTTTCTCAGTTTTACAGCTACCTTCCTCTGGTGTACCACAGCTCATTACCCTGCTCAACAGGGTTAGAGCAGCTGCTAAAATATCAGCTGGGGTGTGGGTAGCCCCTACAGCCAACTTCACCTGTGAGTTACCCTTCCTCTAGTACTAACTACAGCAGTGAAGATATCTAGTGTGAAGTAAACCACTACTAATTACACTTGTCTGAGTATTATGGCA
>WLWD01003690.1_pt1 | contig 60645 bp, 37 predicted proteins | sample 6712731 | NCBI WGS metagenome assembly WLWD01 (sample SAMN12718690, study PRJNA576275) | sponge metagenome | isolation source: marine sponge | host: Mycale hentscheli | place: New Zealand: South Island, Marlborough, Capsize Point | collected 2014-11-01 | reverse complement strand
TGTAGAACCTTTGTTCAATATCTGAAGTTCAACACATGCTAGCTCCTGCAATTATGACATTCATTTAGTATGACTCAAATTATTTTATTAATGAGCATAATGTAATTAAAAAGTTGGCATTGTTATGCGGCACAATTATAATATTAGTATTGTTCAAATAGCATTATAATAAATTGGTTATTAGTAGTTGTAGCTGATGCCTTAATTCACAACTGAGGCAATTTTTTTTCACTTTCCCCGCATGCGATTTCAATTGCACCATTTTCCCATACATTTTTGAATGGGTAATTTATGCGCTATACTACTAGTTAAGCTACATAAACATTATTAACACAAATCTCAAAAATGCCCAAAACTGATAAAAATGTTAATGATGATATTTTGGCGACCTAAATTACATCTAAAATTTTGCAATTATCATAATGATTTTAGCCGAGAATGACTGAATCATTCACAAAGTTGTATAATTATTATGAAAAGGATTACCACCAGTAACCCCCTTTCTTCTTGTTTTCACTATTAATGATTTTGTATGTTATGGAGTCACTAAGAAGTTTGATGGCCTTTTTACTGTGACTTTCTCCATCAAGAATTACAGTGGTGATGCCTTTTTGTCATCCTTTAATTTTAAGAGCTTTGAATTGTTCATACTCTACATATTTGTTGACATTTATAAACACATGATCATTTAATCCACATTTGCTATCAATGATATATATATGGTGGACAAAATTATAACCAAGTTATACATCAAGCTATTTTAGCTAGCACAATCACATAAAATGATAACAAAACAATAAAATGTTGCATATGGCTATATTTGGCAACTAACTACTGATAAATATAATATACATTCAATTATATTATGTTGCATATGTCACAGCCACTACAAATTAATCAGCTCAATTGGCCATAGGCAGAATTACTTTGTAGCTCCACATCATGCACAGATTTCATTTCCTTGCTAATATTGATTTCATCGTATAAAACTTGGTTGGTTGTATTATTAGATTTTTTATGAGTAGACTTGACATGTGCTTTATTGGTAATATAATAGACTAATCGTAGTATAAGTATGCCTCCAATGGCTCCAGTCAAATTCCCTACTATGAATGAAGTAATACTAGCTGCAGCTGCAAATTAATAATATATCTTAAGTTTATTGCTTGCTCTATTGTGCCATTATAATGTATAATTAAGTATTAGCTATCGGTATATATTGTAATTAAGTTTAGTACATAATATTTAAGTATATGAGGGTTATATATTTTTGCTAACATTGTCAATGATTGCATAATTCAAAAATATGCTATACTGATTTTAATAATGTATGTATAATTGTTTAGAAATTTCTTTAACATCATCTATTTGCACAATGCAAGTTCAATTACCAGTTTTGTACCTATCTGGGAGATTACTAACATTGTCAATGATTGCATAATTCAAAAATATGCTATACTGATTTTAATAATGTATGTATAATTTTTAGAAATTTCTTTAACATCATCATCTATTGCACAATGCAAGTTCAATTACCAGTTTTGTACCTAACTGGGAGATTACATTTGATTCTGTTACTCTTTCTTTGTATGTTACACATGTCTCATTTTGTGTAGAAAGATTTGATGTAGCATTAACTGTAGTGCTGATCACAGAATTGTTTATATTTAAGGCCTCATCATCTAAAATATTATCAACATACATTATGATACAAACTTTCTTTTTTAGTAGCTCTTTAAATTAAATTTACATTAGTATTACTTTAATGGCTAAACTAAATATGTGGCTAGTATTTGATAGTTCATTAAAAACAGGTATTCTTTATTATTAGTAAATATTCTTTATTACTCAGATTTGCTAAAACTATTTTCAATTTTATCATCTTTAGATTAGAAGTTAAGATGGTATGTACTATTTCTTTTAAAAAATTCATAATTTTATTACACATAGTTAATATTTTTCTATTTTATCAAAATAGACATTATTGTGTTACAAATAATAATTGGACACAATCTTACTCTCATGAAAAATAATTAACGTTTAATATCATTTAAAATCAGTACAGCACTAAAATATATTATATTTGTTATATTTCTTACCAGTTGTCAAATGATCAGTAGTAGCTGAAGTATCTAATTAAAAAATTTTTCAGCATTGTATTTATCAAAATTGTATTAGTTAGGCATTATGTCAAAGTGCAAGCTATTGCTAAGCAAAACTCCTATTTGCTGACTTATGCATGTTTAATTGTTATCAAACAATAATTTGCTTTTATATATAAAAAATATTTGCTATATTTTTTATTGTGCTACTTTAACCAAAAAAAATTTTTTTTCTATCCTGATTACATACCAAAATTAGTTGTCATAGGGTCTACTACAGTACTAGAAAATTCAACGGTATCTGGTAATTCTCCAATAGGCATTGTACATTGACGAGTTGAGCTACTATAGAATGATATTTCAGCAATGTATGGTTGCATTGATGTGTCAAATACCAGAGTAATAATTCTATCTAAACTGGACAATGCCATATTACAACCTCTCACAAGATTATCACAGGATTGTTGTATATTAATAATTCCTATATTATTGTTATCACCAAGAACTTGAATACTGTTGGGTCCTGTGGAGAGACAGTTAAACATGACTACTTCAATAAGCTCTACTCCAGTGTATGTTGTAACTCCATTTATATAAAATGCTGTATTGAAGTCAAATGTAATACTAGAAGATGTAGATGTGTTGAGTGTTAGTAGTTGATTTGCCCACATGTCTCCATCTAGTCCAGTTAGTGTTGGAATACGATCAAATAAAACACTACTACGTGGAGTATACATACTCTATCAGAATTTGACACATTAGAACAATGACCAGTGGTAGATGACCCTCTCTCTGATATAGCAGCAGGATTCACTGAATAGGAACCTGGAAAAACTGTACATTGTCATTCATAAATACATACAATTCATGAAAAACTTTTTTTTAATATTAGAATTTGAACAATATTTATAAAAGTGGTTATTACTAATGATTATATTGAAAATAATTTTACCCCAGGGTTAAAACAATCACTTAATACCCTGTAAAATATTATTGACACTACATTCAGATGTCACATTTCCAGATCTGTTTTAAAAAAAGTATAACTTTTAATTTTGTGTTAGGCTTTTGAAGTGGAAATTTTTTGCTAATGCTAATTTTCATGTCAAGTTAGTACATGTCGATAAGATTATCCAAACATGTGAATTCATGGAATATTCTGGACATTGCATCTTCCAATAGGTTCTCTATTTTATTTGGCAAATACAATTAATTTTTGGGCTATTACTTATACAGTCTCCACTATTTAGCTGCAGTCTCAGTACTAAACAATTCATTTCCTTCAACACTCTAAAGCAGGGAAAAATATTGTTTGTGTGGCATTCCCGGTCATTATTGTAAATATTTTAAAGTGTGTACATAATTTATGCACACAGCTATTGATATTGACATGACATTAAAATAAACAAAATTAGACAACAAATTTGATTTGGTCAGTTTAATGAAAGACTATAATATGCCAAAAATATAACACTATTGGTTCTTGAAAAATGTAGATCATCAGTAAATGTAGGACTTACTCTGAGATAAGCTTGGAGCCAACAATGAGGACATGATCACCACAAATATTATCTATTCCAAGCATAAGAATAAAGGATTAATTATATCCTGTGGATATGATAAGTTAGTGGATTATGAGAACATTAGAACAGCTCATATTGTATTATCTTGTAGTTAAAATAGTTTCATGTATTCAATTTTCATGTATTGAATTTTGCCAATGCAATCCTGTTCATGAACATTAGCTTTTTGTCTACTTCTTGAAATTAACCCTATATTGATTAACTAAATTATTATTACACAAACTCCATCCACATCTAAGTTATAGTTATAAACCAAAATTGAGGTTTGTATGCGATTTATAAATTTGAAATACAAACCTAATGATTTTGGTTTATAACTATTTTATAGCCCAAACATAAACAACGAGCAAAGTATAGCGTTAGCTATCTTAGTAATTGTAATAAAGTACCCAAACTCTTCATTATTCCATTTTGCTTTGATCTGCCTTCCACCATAATTATGGTTGCTAAGAACTATATCAGACTTTTCCCCGCTAATACATTTTCTTACGAGCATACCAGACTGTATCCGATTTATAGTTCTTAACAACAAGCGCGGTTGCTCGGGTAACGGGCTATAATATTTACTTAACAATCTCAGATACATGTATATTGACCTTAAAAGCTATACTCTTTCTCTGGTCTAAAATATCTTTTGCAAACATCAATCTCTAATTGTAAGCATCTTAACCAAAGTTTAGATAAATTTAAGTCCAGGAGTTTCATTGTAATTCCTTATTATCTTGACAATTGTTGTACTGTACACAATTGACTTCTATTAAGAAAAAAATTACTTCCAAACATGCTTGGCAAACGGCCAATTCATATAATCTACATAAATTGCACTACTCAGTGTACTATTTACTTTCAGCTGCAATGGAATGAACAGGCTTTTCGTAATTATGTTCTCAGAACCTTTCACTTCATATCATATGATTTGTACAGAGGAAGGGTAGATATGAAAACGAAATCTAAATTATTTCCTCTTCATCAAATGCATATCGCTATAGATTTCCAACATCCTGATAGTTCATAGCTGTTTCGTATAGTTGATTTTTCTTAAACCTTATAATTAAGTAATTATAGCCTGGTTAAATCTAGCTTTGCTGCTACGAACCATAACCTTTAGCCTACCTGATGCATCGTACGTCACGGAGAAGGACTATTCCCTAAACTGAGAACTTAAAGACCCGGAGCAATTCTTACTGGCAGTGTTGTACGCCCGAATATTGTGCCGCAACTAAGAATTTGAACCATGCACAGTCTGGGTAGGCGTAATTATTCCACCGGATGACTGGGAACTACGAATAGAACAGAGTTAACCTAGGAGAGTGGTGTTATGTTACCAGTGAGGGAAGCATGGAATAATTCAATCGTGAAATTTTATATAGTCCAATAAAAGTAGATAACACTTCTGTAGATACAACCTATATAGCTATGTACTTAAGAAAGTTTGCACTTATCTTGAGAACGCTTCGTTTATGACTTACACTCAATGGTGTGTATTAGCTACAAAATGCTGTTCTACACAATTTGTTTTTGTAAAAAATCAAAAAATCTTCAGTTTCAGAATGCAAGAATTGTTTGTGTTCAGGCAGACAAGTGAAGCCAATAAAGCAAGCCTGCACATCTACAAACTGGAGAAATATTTTGTGATTCAATTATATTAATTAACATAATCATCATGTATTCACTTTATGCAATTTTAAGCATAAATTCTTGCATCTCCTTTAACTATACTATCTATTAAGAGCAAATGTCAACATCAAGTAGTTGTAATAAAGCAAAATTTTATATTTTCCCTATGTTTCTTAGCTACTTGTAAAAAGTGAGTGTAGTGTACTACTGCATAATCTTAAACAATGGTTCATTCAAGCTGTCTTACTCAGATTGCTCAATTTGAGGTAAATACCTTCACTAAAGAAAGTTATTAAATGAATCATCCAATAAAAATTGGTTTTTGTGTGTTTCCTACAGCCTAGAACCATGGTATAAAACATTTGCACCACATTATTCTGTCTGTATAAATTTTTTACTCTCCTTAGGCCCCAGTCCTCTGTTGTATAGATTTCATGTCAACCTCATGTTTGTGATGCAATATATATTTACATCAATCAATGTTATATTAGTGTATTCATTTTGTGTTGTTGTGTTTTTGACAGCTACTTTAGCAAAATATATAGTTTGAACAATATGTTGAAAATTAAGCCCAAATATGATCAGAATTAAAGGTCAAGCATGATGAAAATATTTCCCGTTTTTTTGGCATTTTCTTGTAGTTTTATGTGAAAATATATGCCCAGATGTTCTATTATATATATAGGTAACAAAAACCAACACATTGGCTAACTTACAAACCAAGCCCAACTATTTCCCTATCTACATCATCACTAAGCCCCACCCACAATGAAGGTAATTAAAATTTTGGTTATATCTCCAAGGTGAAGGCTTCTTAAATAGTAATTTTTTCTGGCTTAGTTTGTTAAGGAAGTCAATGGACTTGTCTTAATTAGCTAGCAATATCTGATGAGTCTGAGGCAGAAGAAAGCAGCAAGTACTACAGCTCATCAGAGGCAGATGGTTGTATACCAGCAGTGCCAGATTTCTTATAGCTCAAGCTGAGTCTAATAGTACTTCAAATCAAATTTCTTAACTGGGGTGGGATAGGAGGTGGGGCATAACAAGATAAGGACAAACCTCAGCTTGATAGAGTGTACCCGCATGCAAAAATATTTTTGCCAATTATGTGTATGTATTGATTATCTTCAAAATAATTAAGGAACTCATTCAATGAACATAAACTTCTTTAAAATGTCTAATTATTCTGTCATCTGTCTACTAATAATTATAATTAATATATAGCAATGCATAAGAGGTTCAAAATATTGGGGAGGGAGGGCACATGCCACCAGTGCCCACTTACTCCTATGTGAATAATACAAATGTTTATGCTTCTGATGTCACCAGTGGTGACTCAGACTTACTTGCACTGTTACATCATTGTTAGCATAGTAAATATTTTTTAAACAATATCTAGTGTGGACTTGCATTTTGCTATGTTGGACTATAAGGTAACCGTAATATATACGGTTGTAGCTTTACAACTGTAGTGTAGCGCTCTTAGTTCTTACTAGTTCACTATTTTTAGCCCAGAGGTAAGACTGGTTATTCTTACACATACACAGACAATACACAACATTCAGTGTGAATCAATGGACCTCGACAAGTGTTAATTAGTGATGATATAATCGTGAATAGTTGACAGGGTTTGGTACTAATAATGATATCCCTCAATCTTGTGAGTATCTAGTCAGAGCATGTATATCTGATGGATTTACAGCTACAGATCTAATATTATCTTTAATTTTCAATGATGCACTTCAACGAGTCTACTTAGCTGAAGTAGTGTTGTATAATAGCAATCGTCCTTGTTCTAATGCTAACCTGAATGAATCAGTATCAACTACATCAAGTACTCTTCTTTCGGTATCAACTTCAAAAAAAAAAGAATAAATTATGATATAATACATTGTATTCGTACATTTAGGATAAAACATATAATACGAGTGACTTAATTAAAGAGAATTCCCAAATTTTGTCAGATTTGTTTCAGATCTTTGTAGAGTATGTAATACTCCATGTAGTAGTGTTTTACTTGATGATATTATTCCCACACTATCTGAACTAGATGGAGACATGTGGGCAACTCAACTACAAACTCTCAACACATTTACATCTTCTAGTATTAGCAGCAATACTGTTTGAAGAGAAATAAATGTAGATTGTATAGGCATTCATTCTTACTTGTTCATTAAAAGATAAATATATGTTTATCTGAGTACAGAAGGTTAAATACAAAAGTAAATTTTGAAATCATGGGCCTCAGGTGTACCTATAAATTAAGTAGTGTTTTAAGCCTATTGGTTGTAGCTCCTGTGTATAAAAATGTCTGATACTATTTTATTCCATATATTCTGTACTTTAATTTTCATAAGTATTTTTTTATAAAAATAATATATAAAATTTTCAAACATTTAACGGTCATTATCAGTGTGTGGATAATTATTTTAGTGAAGTCAAAACAATGTCCTCAGGAACTTTGTTGCTATGACAGAGCTATAACAAATATGTATTCATGACAAAGCTATACATAAGAAAGTTTTAGCGAGAAGCTACATTTTTATCTGGCAGTTACTGGATGCAACAATCAAGTATCTCTATTCCTTGATGGTTCACTCATTCTCATTTGCCAAGACTCTGAATAAAATCTCTTGTGCAATTCTTGTTTGTGATCTACTTATTTCGCATTCTTCCAGTCAATGCGATGATGTTGGTGATTCACATGTTGAGTAACTGTAGATGCACTGATGTTTAGTAATTTCAATGCTCATTGGTGTACTTTTGACCTATGTTCTAGAGTCCGTCATTTTGGCATTCTCATTTAACTGTGATATTGATAGATTGCTCGATAAAATTTAAGTGAATCAGTAAGTCATCAACCAAGTCTACTGGCAGTGCTGTGCACACATATATTTTCCAAAAAATTGGATGAGTAAAATTGTATGTGGTCAATGCATTTTGTTTCACTTCTTCCATTACTAAGTTATCTATAGTTACAGACACAGGGGAACCCATTGTTGTGAGGATTGCTCCATGGAGCAATAACAATGTTAATGTATTATAATAACTTGCTGAGTGTACTGATGTGGGCAACCATAACACTCTTATGTCAGTTATTATTCAGTTTCTGTTACTGTGGGTTTTATCTCTGTAGCTTCAATTTCATTATTGGCATCGGTTTCCCTATTAGCATTTTCTGTAGTTTTAGTGACTGTAGTTTCAATTTCTGTAGTATTAATATCTGTAGTTTCAATTTCTGTATTTGCACTTTGTATAGCTATTATTCAGAAATATTGTTGTGGGGGAGGGTCTGAAAGTGTTTCATACCAACCTGAAGTTCCTATGATTTCCCCACCATATTGATTAAGTCCACTAAAATAGAATATCCTATACTACTGTATACTATCAAAATAATATGTAATTTGTCATATTGATACATAATTCAATACACAAGTTAAGAGTTATGTTATATATTATAGCTATCACAAATGTTTCTGATTGTTTGGTTTTTAGATATACTTACAAATGATACTAATGTCAAGAACACAGTCAAAACAAGTGCTACTGATAATACTATGACAGCTCAAACAGCAATGTGTGAATTATGCTCTACAGAGAATATGAAAGTATCTGGAACAAGTGTATCATAACAATTGGATGAGTATCTGCCATTTAGTTTAATAACTTGAAACCAAATCATCTATCGGTGTGAAAGCTGTAAGGGCTCAAAGTGGGATATTCAGACAGTGTCTCCTTGTAAACACCTCATGAGGTGTTTTTTCAACAGTACAAACATAAAATCTGAATACTGTTATATTTTGTATTATGTTACAACACTTTTGCTGGACATCTTTCAGTGAAATGAAAAATTCTTTGATAATTAGGTGAATGTGCTTAATTTGAACAATAAGAATTTCATATTTAGATCAATCATTACCATGAAGCCTATAATAGGCCTATTGGCTACCTCAAACATGTGATTACACTTTAACCTATTGAAATTATCTTGACTTAAATTAAGGAATTGCTAAGTTTTAGCTTTAAGTAAACTCTATTACATTTGGCAAAAACAAATTGATCTTGTCCATTATTTCTTAAAATATCTCATACTATGCTATGGTCTCCAAAATGTATACCATTCATCTCTTTTTACAAGGATTGAAAAAATTATATCACATATTTACCATAATTATTGACATATTGAGTCATTATAAACGTTGAAGATCCGTAACAATAATCTGGAACTGGCAGTACATTCAGGAAAATAAAGAATTTTAACCACGCCCTCGCCCACGCCGTGAGTCACTATAATAGTATTCCGCTGGAAGACTGAGAATGAATGGAATGGATAGTTAAGCTACTAGTGAAGTTAATACTTATAGTTGGGACATTGTGTAATATTGCAAAAGAACTTAACTGCCCCAAACATAATTTTTATGCAAGAAAACCATAAGCATAACTATTCTAAAGCATCGTCTAATTATAAGATGTCTTATCACACGTAAAATAAAACCCTGCTGCTGAATGGACTTGCCAGGACTCATCAGTCAAGAACTGTTCAACTAGTTCACAACTTAAAGGGCAGAAGTGGAGATTTTATTAAATTTAATTTTGTCATACATATAAGAGCATTGCAAAATTGTGTATCATTTTTGAAAAAAATTTAAACTCTATTTGTGAACTAAGCCACTGAATCTCCTACAATAGCAAAACATTATTTAGTATGCTGGCTGATAGATTGCCTCTGTACCCTCTACAGGAATATGTTTAGAGAATTTGTGCCAATTTTAGTGCTAATTGCTCCCCAGTTCTAACAGATGTACTTTATTGAACACCACAAGAAAAATTTTTAGTAGAAACTCAAAATACACCAATTCCTTTTTGAGACATTTGCCTCTAAGTGATTGTTATAGTCACAGTGACCATTTCATGTAAAAACAATAACTTCACTATAGCTGCTCTGTAAAAATAGACACTTTAGCAACTGTTATGTATGGTTATTGAAGTAACATGTAAAAACAGAAATTTCTCAACAGTTTTGTTATTAAACAGACCATTATTTTTGCAAAAACAAACTTTACTGTTTTGTTATTGTACAAAAATTCATTATGTATCAATTTCGTTTGTAGTTTTACTACCATAAATAACACCACATCAAATCCTGTACTCTGCACTTCATTATATCCCCACAATTATGAGTTATTATTGAGTTACAACTTAGTCAACCAATTGAACTGACGATATACTATAGTGACTAATGATGCATGTCATAACAATAACATTAGATTTATGTGGACTAGTTCCTCTGGTATTAATTCATTTTTTATGCATTATTTAATCAACACTCTAGATATTTGGGGTTACCATTATGTAACCAAACCTATAAAATATTTTATGAACCTATTTTAAATGTTAACATTTTTTTAATCACTGAGAACTTGATACTATAGGTTATAGTTAAAGCATGAGCGCTTAGTTTCTAGTCGATTTATTGCACGACAGCCCGAGGGCCGTAGGCCCGAGGACTGAGTGCGATAAATGTACTAGGCACTAAGCGCTCATGCTTTAACTAGTTTAAATACCGGGCAAGTGTTATTGCACACTTGCCAAGTTATTACACCTGACAACAATATAGCAACGGTATTTAAGGCATATTAATTTATTTGTGAATGTTAAATTTTTTTTTTTAGAAAAGTAGCCATTTGTTCCATTTCAATCATTTTATATTAATTTTGCTCAAAATGTGAAGGTTAAGTACTCTTTGAAATAACAGATTTATATAATTTAAGAATGAAGATACACCTATTAATGTTGTGGTTGTTTTTATAAACATTAATTCACAAAGTTCATTGAATCTTAAGAAATACCAATAAATAATAATGATGATGTTTTAGCGACCTAGGAAATTGCATCTGTAATAGGCGACTCCAATTTGAAACTTTAGTTTCCCATCTACTCATGCCTGAATTTTGATGTGGGAGGGAGGGGTATTAGTATTATGTATTTGTATGAATACCATCATTATTATACTAAATCTAGTGGGAGTATTTTTTTGAACAAATAAAAAATAGGTATAAGTAATAGAAAGAATTAATGAATTACTTGTTCTTTTTCTTGAACATATCAGTCTAATACATATTACTAATACCCCTCCCTCCCTCCCTCATCAAAATTCAGGCACAAGTAGATGGGAAGCTAAAGTTTCAAATTGGAGCCACCTATATGGCTATCAATAATGTAGACAAAACTATAATTAAGTTGTACATTAAGTTATTTATAGTTGACACAATCACAGAAGATAATAACACAAGAAAAAAAATTGCATTGATATAATTCGTAACTAACTACTGATAAATAATATATACATTAAATAATATCACATTTAATATGTCATGGCCACTACAGGTTAATAATCAATTCAATTGGCCATAGGCAGAATTATTTTGTAGCTCAACATCATGTGCAGATTTCACTTCCTTGCTAATGTTAATTTCATCGTATAAAACTTGGTTAGTTTTATTATTACATTTTCTATGAGTAGACTTGAAATGTGCTTTATTGGTAATATAATAGATTAATAGTAGTATAAGTATGCCTCCAATAGCACCAGTTATATTTCCTACTATGAATGAAGTAACACTAGCTGCAGCTGCAAATAATATATATATATATATATATATGTATTTATTTATAAAATATATATATTATATATGAAGTTGGTTGTTTGCTCCATTGTGCTATTGTATTAGCTAGCTACTAGCTATCGGGATAATAATCTTGTAATTATTTTAGTATGTAATGTTTAAGTATTATGAGTGTTATATAATTATGCTTAAATTGTCAGTGATTGCATAATTTGAATATATACTATACTGATATTAATATAACGTATATAACCTATAATTACAATAATATGAATAATTGTTTTGAAATTTCTTTAACATTATCATCTATTATTTTGTTAAACCTGCAAGTTCAATTATCAATTCTATACCTAACTGGGAGACTACATCTGATTCTACTACTCTTTCTTTGTTGGTCACACATGTCTCATTTTGTGTAGAAAGATTTGGTGTAGCATTAACTGTAGTGCTGATCACTGAATTGTTTACATTTGAACCATCATCACCTAAGCAAATAATCAACATAAACAAACTTCCCTATAAGTAGCTCTTTAAATTACATATGTATTAGTATTAATTGAATGGCTAAGATGATATTTGATAGTTTATTAAAAAACAACAGGTATTCTACTTTATTTCAAATAAATATTTTTCATTGTTAAGAGTTTATGAGATCTTCTAAAACTATTTTCATTTTGTCATCTTTAGATTAGATGTTAAGATTGTTTGTCTGTTTATTTAAAATAGTTCAAAATGTTACTATGTTTGGGTTATTATTGTCCTAATTTATGAAAATAGGCATTATTGTGTTACAAATAATAATTGGACACACAAAAATTTCAATCTTACTCTCATTAAAAAATAGTTAATGTTTAATATCATTTAAAATCAGTATAGGAATACAGTATGTTTTTGTTGTATTTCTTACCAGTAGTCAAATTCTAAATATATACATTTGCAAAAGTATATTTTTATTAGTTAGGCAATATTATGTCTAAGTACAAGCTATTCCTAAGCAAAACTCATATTTGCTAACAACTAATATTAAAAATGCATTTTTATTGTCAGCACATATGGATTGCTTTTATATATAGCAATATTAGCTACATTGTGCTACTGTAACCAAATAAACAAATATTTGCTATCCAGATTACATACCAAAATACAACGTAGTTGTTGTGGTGTTTTCAACAGTGTTTGGTAATTCTCCAATAGGCATTGTACATTGACGAGCTGAGCTACTGGAAAAGAAAATTTCAGCTATGTATGATTGCAGTGATGTATCAAATACTAGAGTAATATTTCTTGCAGTAGTAGACAATTCCATAATACAACCTCTCACAAGATTATTACATGATGGTTCTATTGTGATAGTTCCTATATCATTATTATCACCAAGAACTCTAATACTATTGACTCCTGTGGAGAGACAGTTAAACATGACTATTTCAATAAGCTCTACTGCAGTATATGTTGTAACTCCATTTGTATCAAATACTGTGTTAAAGTCAAATGTGATAGAAGCAGACGATGTAGATGTGTTGAGTGTTAGTAGTTGAGTTGCCCACATGTCTCCATCTAGTCCAGTTAGTGTGGGAATACCATCAAATAAAACACTATTACGTGGAGTATTACATACTCTACCAGAATCTGACACATTAGAACAATGACCAGTGGCAGATGACCCTCTGTCTGATATAGCAGGATGATTCACTTCATAGGAACCTGGAAAAACTGTTCATTGCCATTTAAAGCACATAAACAAATGCACTTCAGAAAATAATATTGTTAAACATTAGAATTTAAACAATTTATGAAAGTTATTATTTGCAAATGATTTTATTGAACAAAGTTTGCCCCATGGGTTGGAACAATCACTTAATATAACTGTAATATTTTTTTTCTACTACATTGGATATAACACTTCCTGATTTGTTTCATTAAAAAAAAGCATATAACTTTTAATTTTATTTTAGGCTTTTGAGCACTTTCTACGTCTATAGTGTCACGTAATGCTAATTTTCACATTAAGTTAGTGCAAGTCAATTAGATTACCTAACATGTGAATCCATGCAATATTCTGGACCTTGCATCTTCCGATATGTTCTCTATTTTATTTGGCAAATACAATTAACAGTCTCCACCTTTTGGCTGATGTGTCAATACTAACTATGCTTTTCCTTTAAAGAATATAAAATTGTTTCCGTGGTATTCCTGGTCATTATTGTGAGTATTAAATGTGTACATATTATATACACACAACTATTGATATTACATGACATAAAAATAACCAAAATTTTACAACAAATTTGAATTGATGAGTTTAATTCAAGAAAAAAAATGCCAATAATATAACTTTATTGGTTCTTAGATCAGTAAACATAGGACTTACTCTGAGATAAGCTTGGAGCCAGCAATGAGGACATGATCACAGCAATTATTATCTATTTCAAGCATCAGAACAAAGGTTTAATTACATATCCTGTAGATATTTTTTAAGTTAGTAGATAATAAGAACATGAACAACTCAATTTGCACTATCTCGTTATTTCATGTATTTAATATTCATGTATTTAATTTTGCCAATGCAATCCTGTTCATTAAACATTAGCTTTTTGGCTACTTTTATAAATTAACCCTAAGTAATTATTAACTAAGTTATTATTACAAAAACTCCATCGACATCTAATGTTTACATAATAATCTCTGATACAATGACCTTATCTTCTTATTATAATAACACATAACATTATATGACATAATGTAATCTAATCTTACATTAAGCTTCAAGGAAATGGTTTCATATGTGCTGAAGTGGTAGATTTAAAAGCTATACTCTTTCTCTGTTATATAATATCTTTTGCAAACATCAAACTTTAATGGTAAGCATCTTAACCAAAGTTTAGATAAATTTAAGTCCAGCAGTTTAATTGTAATTCCTTTTTATCCTTGACAATTGTGGTACTGTACAAACTTGACTTCTATTAGGAAAATATTTCTTCCAAACATGCTTGGCAAAGGGCCAACTCATATAATCTACATAAATTGCACTACTCAGTGTACTATTTACTTTCAGCTGCAATGGAATGAACAGGCTTTTTGTAATATTATGTTCTCAGAACCTTTCACTTCATATCATATAATTTGTACAGAGGAAGGGTAGATATGAAAACTGCAATCTAAATTATTTCCTCTTCATCAAATACATAGCTATCGCTATAGATTTCCAACATCCTGGTAGTTTATAGCTGTTTCGTATAGCTGATTTTTCTTAAACCTTAATGAGAACACCACATGTAGTTTCTTATAATTAAGTAATTATAGCCTGGTTAAATCTGGCTTAGCTGTGTGACATACCTTATGTAATTTAATCTTACATTAAGCTTCAAGGAAATGGTTTCACATGTACTGAAGTGGTAGGTTTAAAAGCTATACTCTTTCTCTGGTTTAAAATATCTTTTGCAAACATCAATCTCTAATTGTAAGCATCTTAACCAGTTTAGATAAATTTAAGTCCAGGAGTTTAATCGTAATTCATTATTATTCTTGACAATTGTTGTACTGTACACAATTGACTTCTATTAAGAAAAAAATTACTTCCAAACATGGCCAATTCATATAATCTACATAAATTGCACTACTCAGTGTACTATTTACTTTCAGCTGCAATGGAATGAACAGGCTTTTCGTAATTATGTTCTCAGAACCTTTCACTTCATATCGTATGATTAGTACGGGTATAATATGAAAACGAAACATAACCTTTAGCCTACCTGATGCATCGTACGTCACGGAGGAGGACTATTCCCTAAACTGAGAACTTAAAGACCCGGAGCAATTCTTACTGGCAGTGTTGTACGCCCGAATATTGTGCCGCAACTAAGAATTTGAACCACGCCCAGTCTGGGTAGGCGTAATATTATTCCACCGGATGACTGGGAACTACGAATAGAACAGAGTTAACCTAGGAGAGTGGTGTTATGTTACCAGTGAGGGAAGCATGGAATAATTCAATCGTGAAATTTTATATAGTCCAATAAAAATAGATAACACTTCTGTAGATACAGCCTATATAGCTATGTACTTAAGAAAGTTTGCACTTATCTTGAGAACGCTTCGTTTATGACTTACACTCAATGGTGTGTATTAGCTACAAAATGCTGTTCTACACAGTTTGTTTTTGTAAAAAGCACAAAATCTTCAGTTTCAGAATGCAAGAATTGTTTGTGTTCAGGCAGACAAGTGAAGCCAATAAAGCAAGCCTGCACATCTACAAACTGGAGAAATATTTTGTGGTTCAATTATATTATTAACATATCATCATGTATTCACTTTATGCAATTTTAAGCATAAATTCTTGCATCTCCTTTAACTATACTATCTATTAAGAGCAAATGTCAACACCAAGTAGTTGTAATAAAGCAAAATTTTATATTTTCCCTATGTTTCTTAGCTACTTGTAAAAAGTGAGTGTAGTGTACTACTGCATAATCTTTAACAATGGTTCATTCAAGCTGTCTACTCAGATTGCTCAATTTGAGGTAAATACCATCACTAAAGGAAGTTATTAAATGAATCATCCAATAAAAAATTGGTTTTTGTGAATTAAAGGGCAAGCATGATGAAAATATTTCCCGTTTTTTTGGCATTTTCTTGTAGTTATATGTGAAAATATATGCCCAGATGTTCTATTATATATATAGGTAACAAAAACAAACACATAGGCTAACTTAACAAACCAAGCCCAACTATTTCCCTATCTACATCATCACTAAGCCCCACCCACAATGAAGGTAATTAAATTTTTGGTTATATCTCCAAGGTGAAGGCTTCTTAAATAGTAATTTTTTCTGGCTTAGTTTGTTAAGGAAGTCAATGGACTTGTCTTAATTAGCTAGCAATATCTGATGAGGCTGAGGCAGAAGAAAGCAGCAAGTACTACAGCTCATCAGAGGCAGATGGTTGTATACCAGCAGTGCCAGATTTCTTATAGCTCAAGCTGAGTCTAATAGTACTTCAAATCAAATTTCTTAACTGGGGTGGGATAGGAGGTGGGGCATAACAAGATAAGGACAAACCTCAGCTTGATAGAGTGTACCCGCATGCAAAAATATTTGTGCCAATTATGAGTATAATAATATTGATTATCTTCAAAATAATTAAGGAACTCATTCAATGAACATAAACTTCTTTAAAATGTCTAATTATTCTGTCATCTGTCTACTAATAATTATAATTAATATATAGCAATGCATAAGAGGTTCAAAATATTGGGGAGGGAGGGCACATGCCAGCAGTGCCCCCTTACTCCTATGTGAATAATACAAATGTTAATGCTTCTGATGTCACCAGTGATGACTCAGACTTACTTGCATTGTTACATCATTGTTAGCATAGTAAAAAAATTTTTAAACAATATCTAGTGTGGACTATTGGTGGATTGTGAGTACCATAACATTAAATGAATTACGTGTGTGTTGCATTTTGCTATGTTGGACTATAAGGTAACTGTAATATATACTGTTGTAGCTTTACAACAGTAGCATAGCGCTCTTAGCTCTTACTAGTTCACTATTTTCCGCCCAGAGGTAAGACTGGTTATTCTTGCACATACACAGACATAAAATACACAACATTCAGTGTGAATTAATGGACCGTGACAAGTGTTAATTAGTGATGATATATTCGTGAATGGTTGACTGGGTTACTAATGGCTTGTTGTGACTATGTCTAGGAGACTGTCTGATCATGCCACAGTAACTTTCAGCAATAGCTACTTGGATGGTTATTTACAACAGAGATTAGTATTAAGCATCCCAGAGCAAAGTTGCCATCACCTATAAGCAATCCAACTGAGCATCTTGTGAAAAGTGAAGCAATCTGCAGAAAAAATAAGCTGATTTTGTGTTTTTAGCCTACACCTCCATAATAACTAATACTAACTAATACGAATGTAACCATGAAACTGAAACACTGCAAATATAACCATTACCAACTCATAAATTAAGTGTCTCAAATAGGATAATTGAATCTAATGGATATGCCAGATAAGAAAGATGTTTCTAGCAACGTTCTAGCTGGGATTTTCAATCATGTGGTGCAAAGAAAAATCCATGTACATTATTGCTTGCATGTTATTGGGCTGTGTGTGGGCATAATTATGTGGTGGCACTTGTGTAGTGAAAAAGGAAGAATTAGGAAACATCTACAACAACAATAAACCAAATAGTGCATAATGTGTTTATACAAGCATCCAAGAGTGTTTCCCTACAACACATACATGCTTCACAATATAACTGCAATTGAATAAGTATCTTCTCACTGGATATTGTGGAAAAAAAATTCACTCAACTAACTATGATCTATCAGCAAGTCAGTCGGAGTTATCACTGTTTGAAGTATTCCATTGGAATCTGAAACTAAAAACAAGCACACAGCCATAAGCTTACTAAACAAACAAAGCTCAGCTGTTATCTTTATCATCACTAAGCTCCACCCACAAGAGGAAGTAGTTAAGATTTGGTTATATCTGCATGGTGAGAGGTTCTTAAATGGTAATTATTTTATGGGTTATAATTTCACATAAAACTAACAGAAAATCACAGCAACTGTAGGAACATTTTTTCATTGTGCTTTCCATTTAATTTTTCTCCAATTAAATACATGTTAATTGCTACTCACATATAATCGAATTTGACCAACTTAGCTGAAGGTACTTTGTTGACATACAATTAATTGCCTTAGAATTGCTGGCATAATATACATGATGTTTTTAGTTAAATCCCTCGAGTCTTATTCTCAAAAATATTAAGTAGTGAAATCGTTTGTTCCGTTTTTACTACTTTGAGTTTTTCATTGTCCCACTGACAAAGATCCCATGGATCAAATCTTCTTGGTTTATTTGAATTATATACTATGCAAATGTTTTATAATTATTCCAAGTCTTAACCACTTGTGTTAAAAATATAGCTATTTAGCTATTGTCTGCTGCAATTAATTAAATCAGCATTATTTCTACATAACATAAATGAATTATATAAGTAGTAGTTGATTTTTTTACATTGAAAGTTAATTAAGGGCTATCTATATACTACCGCACATCCATTGTATACAAAGCAATTTATTTTTTGTAAGATTCATATTAAAAACGAAAATGTCACTTGTTATGTTACACTATTATAATATTTGGTACATTAATGATTGTCCCAAATACGATAGCTAATAAACAAGTGATATTAATAATTGCTTCTACCCTTAATATATAATTGAGTTCATAGAAGCATAATTTCTGATTTTTGTTATAATTGCATAACATTTTGTTAATGCCGAATCAAATTCTGTTGTAATTTATCTAAACATGCAATTATAGTAACATTTCAAATCATCATTTATAATATTGAATTACAAGTTATAGCCAACTTCAATTCTATATACAGGGCTTAATTTCATCAACAGTCTATACAGTATATTTAGGTTGCCTTTCGTTTTATTCTTCAAGTCAGCCTATTAGGTCATGCAGTTATTGGGAAAAACGTCATCCTAGCGAAATAATGTGAACATCTTAGTAATATAATAATAATAACTGAGCAATGGATGCTATGCAGAATTCTATAAAATATTATTCGAGAATGCATGTTAAAGTTCTATTGCTGTCTGTTTTGTTTTGATGTTATGAAATTATTCTTTGATTTTCACTATAGAGTACCTCTCCAAGTATTATAAGTTCAAGTGAGCTATAGGACACAAACAATATTGAGACTATAGTAAAAATAATATTGCACTGTTTTAGCATTGTGACATCAATATCTGCAAAGAATATCATAACATAGATTCCTTCACTCAATTTATATTTCTGATATAAACTTCTAGAGGGTAATTTGGCAGGGAGAGCCAACATAATTTAAACATCAAAATAGCTTGTTTCTTATATGGTACAAAAAAAATCCCTATTTTTCTCCACAGCACAATATTATGATCTGCAACATTTGCAGTAATAATTATTTCTAGACATTACTGGCTTACCTCTGTCTCTATATTGTAGCTTTTTGTAGCATTCATGTAGAAAAGTAAGAAAAATAAACCAAAGATTTCTACGGTGATGAAGTATCATATGCAAATTAGTACTATTTCTGTGCTTTATATTATTTATTACTTTTCATAATACATGTTCAATTGGGTGTTGTTGTATTCGTTCACATGTTATTTCTTTAACAGTAGTTATAGCAAAAACAATTTGTTGAAAGAAAAGAAAATATGCCACAACACTAGCAGCAATAATATAGACCTCATAAAAATTCCCTTCCAATCTATAATTTATACATACTGCTACCAACATATAAAATTAAAATACTATGTGTAGGTCTTCCAAGAAAATTTTGTGTTGTAATTATAACAATGATTGACAAAATCAAGAGAAAATTTTGTCTTTAAAATAATATATATGCTGTGTGCACTTTTTGTGCTTTTGATATTTTGAGCTGTAAAAGAAAACATTGATCTTAAAAAATAAAAATATATACTTTCATTTGTGTGTGCAATAGATTGTTGTTGTGGTCTATGGCTTCCAAATAATTATTATCATGTCTCAGAATAAGCTATTATAGTAAATATGCACATTTAAAGTTGTAGAAATAAGTGATTCTATTTCTTGATTTCCTGCAATCATATTATTTGCTAAGCAAAGTGGAAGTGAGTATATAAGAATATTTGATTTCTTAATGTGCATTACATCAATACTTATAAATTCTATGTTCTTCAAGATAAAGCAGAAATGTACAAAATATTAAATATATTATGTAACTGTTTAGGGTGCTGTTAACCTGTACATTAATTTACCTAAAAATATAAAGTTATGCCAATAAAACTATCACTGAAATAGAAATTAATTATATCAAATTTTACTCCTTAATAGTTTATCCAGGCTCCTATTCAGTGAATCCTCCTGCTATATCAGAGAGAGGGTCATCTGCCACTGGTCATTGTTCTGATGTGTCAGATTCTAGTAGAGTATGTAATACTCCACTTAGTAGTGTTTTATTTGATGGTATTCCCACACTAACTGGACTAGATGGAGACATGTGGGCAACTCAACTACTAACACTCAGCACATCTACATGTTCTAGCATTATATTGAACTTTAAAGGATTAATAAATTACGTTGGTGTAGTAGCTATGGAAGTTGTTATGTTTAGCTGTTCAATGAGAGGAATAGGAGTGACAAGTATTAGTATCCGTGGTGATGGTAATTCAGATCTTGTTACTATACATGATATTCCTCAGTGAGTATCTGGTCAGAGCATGTATATCTGATGGCTTTGCAATTACCAATCCAATATTTACTTTAAATTTCAATGATGCACTTCAACGAGTCTACTTAGCTGAAGTAATGTTGTATAATAGCAATCGTCCCTGTTCTCATGCTGTCCTAAACGAATCAGTATCAACTATATCAAGTACTCTTCTTTCAGTATCAACTTCAAAAAGTAATAGGAAATTATGATGTATACGTACATTTGGTATGAAACATTATAATACGTGTGACTTAATTAAGAGAATTCCCAAATTATATCAGGATAGGTATAATTTTTATCAGATTTGTTTCAGATCTTGGTAGAGTATGTAATACTCCATGTAGTAGTGTTTTACTTGATGGTATTATTCCCACACTATCTGAACTAGATGGAGACATGTGATCTACTCAACTACAAACTCTCAACACATTTACATCTTCTAGTATTAGCAGCAATACTGTTTGTAGGGAAATAAAAGTAGGTTGTATAGGCATTCATGCTTGCTTGTTCATTAAAAGATAAATATAATATGTTTATCTGAGTACAGAAAGTTAAATATAAAAGTAAATTTTGAAATCATGGGCCTCTGGTGTACCCATACATTTTGTAGTGTTTTATACCTATCGGTTGTAGCTCCTTCTATGTATAAGAATGTCTAATACTATTTTATTCCATATATTCTGCAGTTCAATTTTTAGGAACTTTGTTGTTATAACAGATCTATAATAAAGTATGTACTCATGACAAAGCTATAACATAAGAAAGCTTTAGCTAGAAGCTACATTTTTTTCTGACAGTTATATACTGTAGGCAACAATCAAGCATCCCTATTCCTTGATGGTCACTCATTCTGATTTGCAAAGACTCTGAATAAAATCTCTTGTGCAATTCTTGCTTGTGATCTACTATTTTCACATTCTTCCAGTCAATGTGATGATGTTGTTGATTTGCATGTTGACTAACTGTAGATGTGCTGATCTTTAGTAATTTCAATGCTCATTGATGTCCTTTTGACCGATGTTCTAGAGTCCGTCATTTTGGCATTCTCATTCAACTGTGATATTGATAGATGGCTCGATAGAATTTAAGTGAATCAGCAAGTCATCAACCAAGTCTACTGCCATTGGTGTGCACACATATCTTTTCTAAACTATTGGAGGATTAAAATTGTATGTGGTCAATGTATTTTGTTTCTCTTCTTCCATTACTAAGTTAGCTATAGTTACAGACGCAGGGGAACCCATTGTTGTGAGGATTGCTCCATGAAGCAATAACATCGTTAATGTATATAATAACTTGCAGAGTGTGCTGATGTGGGAAACCATAACACTATTATGTCTGCTGTTAATTCAGAAATATTGTTGTGGGAGAGGGTGTGAAAGTGTGTTATACTGTCCTGGAGTTCCTATGATTTCCCCACAATATTAATTAAGTCCACAAAAGTAGAATATCCTATACTACTGTATACTATCAAAATAATATGTAATTTGTCATATTGATACATAATTCAATACATAAGTTATGAGTTATGTTATATATAGTATCAAATGTTTCTGATTGTTTTGTGCTTAGATATACTTATAAATGGCACTAATTTCAAGAACACAGTCAAAACAAGTACTACTGATAATAGTATGACAGCTCTAACAACAATGTGTGAACTATGATCTACATTCACACTTGATCAAGTAGACTATAGAGTGATTAGAACAATGACCAGTGACAGATGAGCCTCTCTCTGATATAGCAGGAGAATTAGATATCACATGTCGCAATTTAGATGTGATTATGAGTTTTTCACAATCAACACGTGAACTCCTTAAATTGACTTTTGAGGAGGTAGAATTTAACATTAAATGTTCTTATCCAAAATGGATTTATTCATTGCTAATATTGAAGTGAGAGGGTCATAGAACGCATTTAACAAGAATCTTGTTCTTTCCATATTACATTGAAGTGAAGAGTTCACTGAGTAGTGCCAATTAGATGAGATGGAGGTAATAAATATGTCTGAGCCAATTGAATCTTAATTTTGTATAGTGCCACCGTCACTAATTAAAATAGATCACTAGGCATCACAGTAGAAATCCTAAACACAATTATGCAGATAACTTCACCGCAATATTAGTTTGGTATTTCCAAGATAATAGCCATCAAAATTTACTGCTTGGAAAAGTTATTTTAGATCCGGGTAGAGTAATAAGACTCCAACTATAACTGTAAACCAAAGTTCCTCACAGCTTGTGTAAAATTAAATTATGTAAGACATGCCATAATAATATTTTGTTTATTACAATAAGAAGTTCAACATAATCACAAATTGTTATTTAAACACAGATAAGCAGTTTGTTTAGGAATAATCAAGAATAAACACAAGATTTGTTTCAAGAAGTGTCAAAATTGCTTGTCTTCAATTAATAGGATTGAATTAGCAGTTTTATATGAAACTATTATTAGTTAGAATATAGATTAGCTATGTGCTATTCCAGATGTTATTTTATAATTCACTTATTTTGGATATATATTTTTAAGAAACAGCATGTGCAAATAATTCCGCATTCCTGCGTAATTTTGAAATAGGTTGGAATTGTGATCATAACCTCTTTGCTGACTCCAAGCTTATCAAGTGTAAGTCCTACATTTACTGATCTACAAAATTCTATAGAGTCATATCATGGGCATTACTCCTTGATTAAACTCACCAGTTTGACTTACACTTAACTGTTCCAGTCACATTGTTATTATTACTCGTGAGATGTAATGTGTATGCAGTGATAATATATAAGGCAAAATTGGTAATATGAATTTGTTCATCCATGTAAAAAAAATTATGAATGGTAATCCTGTAGTTTCTTCATTTAAAAAATATTTTAGTAATAACTATCAAGACAATAATAGGCTTTAAACTGGGTGTCCAGGCAGTACCTCCTTTTTAACCCCAAAGCTTAGTTCTCCAAACTACCCATTTTTAACAGTGTATTTATTGTGACCTACAATAAATCACAGGATAATGATTGATGACACAATAGCGTGTCTTTAATTAATAGGATTGAATTAGCACAGTGTAGTAGAACCTCCCACATGACAGACCACACCTTTAGCCACTCACACTTGAACCCTGAACATCTATCACTATTCTTTATCGGCATGCATTATTAATCTATTATTTCTATCTAGCGAATTTCATGCACTCCAATTAACCCGCATCACCATTACCTCATTACTTCCTGCAACTGCTCAGTGGGTTTACTATTATATTGGCCTGCTGGACACGTGCACCTTCCAGTGTCAGTTCATGAGTCTTACAATTACACTTAACTCTGGTGAACCTTCTGTTCTGCTTTAAAGCTACTCCCTAGTTTGTCTCCCTGACATGTACTACACACAGTTTTATAATATGGAACTATTATTAGTAACAATAATGATTTGCTATGTTATAATTCACTTATCTAGGATAAATCTAAGAAGCAGCATGAGTAAATAATTCCTCATTCCTGTGTAATTTTGAAATAAATCGGAATTGTGATCATAACCTCTTTGCTGGCTTCAAGCTTATCACAAAGTAAGTCCTACATTTACTGACTTACAAAATTCTATTGAGTCATATCATTGGCATTATTCTTTGATTAAACTCACCACTTGATTTAGTCTTAACTGTTACATTCACATTGTGAACTTTGCTTGTAGTGTGTATGCAATGTCAATAAATATGGCAAAATCTTTGGGAATAAACTTGCTCATCCTTGTAAAAATAGATGAATGGTATGCATTTGGAGACAGTTTTTAATTGTATGAAATTTTTAAAAAATCAAGACAAGATCAATGTGTTTTTGCTAAATATAATAGTTTACTTGAAGCTAAAACTTAGTAATTATGTTCAGTAGCTTAGGTCAAGAAAATTTCAATATGTTAAAATATAATCACATGTTTGAGGTAGCCACTAGGCATAATATAGGCTTCATGTAAAGATTGTAATGATTGATATGGAAATCGTATCATTAAAAATAAGCACATTTACCTAAATACCAAATAATTTTACATTTTACTAAAAGAAGAGAGTGTTAAAACATAGCTAATACAAATTATTCAGTATTCAGATAATATGTTTGTATTCTGGTAAAACGGGGTGTTGAAATAAACACCACATGAGGTGTTTACCAGGAGGCAATGCCTGAACACCCCATTCGAGCCCTTACAACTTCCACACCAATAAAGAATAATATAATTAATAGTTTATATGGTGTGGTTTCTTCATTTTAAAAATCGTTTAGTAATAATTATGATGACAATAATTAGGCCTTAAACTGGGGTGTCCAGGCAGTGCCTCCTATTTAACACCAAAATTTAGTTCTCCAAACTCCTCATTTTTAACAGTGTATAAATTGTGACCTACACTAAATCACGGGATAATGAGTGATGTTGGAAACTAGTCATAAAAGATGAATAATCAAATTATAAATGCAGGGGCAAATTGTTTCAATAAATCATTAGCAACTTAACAACAGATACTTTTACAGATTGTCTAAATTGTGATCAAAAACTATAATTTTATCATGTAATTTGTGCATATTATGTGCTCTAAATGGAAATACAAAGTTTATCCAGGTTCCTATTCCATGAATCCTGCTGCTATATCAGAGAGAGGGTCATCTGTCACTGGACATTGTTCTGATGTGTCAGATTCTAGTGGAGTATGTAATACTCCACGTAGTAGTGTTTTATTTGATGGTATTCCCACACTAACTGGACTAGATGGAGACATGTGGGCAACTCGACTACTAACACTCACCACATCTACATCGTCTTCTTCAATCACATTTGACTTTAATAAAACAGTATTTGATACAAATGGAGTTACAACATACACTGGAGTAGAGCTTATTGAAGTAGTCATGTTTAACTGTCCCTCCACAGCCAGCAGTATTCAAGTTCTTGGTGATGATAATGACATAGGAACTATCGCAATAGAACCATCATGTAATAATCTTGTGAGGGGTTGTGACATGGCATTGTCTACTACTACTAGGATTATTACTCTGGCTATTTGATACATCACTACAACCATACATTATGCTGAAATAACATTCTATAGTAGCTCAGCTCGTCAATGTACACTGCCTATTGGAGAATTACCCAACATTTTTGAAGACTCCATGACAACTATATTGTACATTGGTATGTAATCTGGATAGCAAATATTTTTTTAGTTGGTTAAAGTAGCACCATGAAACATTCCTATAAAAGTCATTCATATTTACTGGAAATTAAAAATGCATTTGTAATTTTTAATATCAGCAAGCACGAGTTTTGCTTAGGAATAGCTCTTACTCAGACATAATAATGCCTAACTAATACAATATGAATAATACAAATTTGTAAATGTTTATAATAGATACTTCAGCTACTGATCATTTGACTACTGGTAAGAAATACAACAAACACATACTTTATTTATGTACTAATTTTAAACATTAACAATTTTTATGAGAGTCAGATTGTATATTTTTATTTTTGTCTCAAAATATTATTAGTAACACAATAATGCCTTTTGTAATAAAAATAATATTCCACACATAGTAACATTTTTAATATTTTTTTAATAAAAAGGAGTGTTACTTCTTTCATAGTAGGAAATATCACTGGAGCTATTGGAGGCATACTTATAGAGACTGTGAGGGAGGAACTGGGTCAGTCAGGATTAACTGAAGGCCACAGGAACGAAGCTATTCAGGGTTAACTGAATACTTGAGAGTAGGCTGCCACCAGAGTTGCTGGTGCTGCCCAATCACCTGGAGGGTTAACTTTTATGGTGTATAAAGAGTTTAATCTTTAAACAAGGTAGAAATTACAACAACTGAAATGGTCCCATCCTTCTTCTTTATAGGGACTATGGGGCTGGACCACTCCTCATCACATTCTTCTATAATATCAGCGTCCAGCAACTTCCTGATCTCAACTTCAACCTTCTCCCGAATATGCACAGGCAAGTTACGGGGTGGGATGTTGACAACTTTAGCTCCCTCAGACAACACTATTTTACACTCCCCCGACTCACACAAACCTGGCATCTCACTAAAACACTCCCCATGCTCACTCACTAATCTCACTATATCTTCCTCACAATACTCCTCACAATACTCGTCTCCTAGTAAACTCTTTCCTTCCCACTCACTCATGCACTCATCTTCCTCGGCCACCACACTAATCCCCGCTAAATACTTGGATATCTCACGCTGATTATAGGTCTTCAAGTTATTAATATGGGCTAAGCGGACATGCTCACTCCCTTCTCTCTTGAGCCTGTAAGTGACCCGGGAGATCTTGTCACATATAGTGTAGGGACCCTCCCAGGAACCCGACAAAGCCAGGTGTAACCCCGGTATCCTAACTAACACCTGGTCACCCACACTGTACTCCCTGTCCGACTTGTGTCTGTTAAAAACCTCTGCCCTATTGGCGTTCACTTTCAGTTCATGGGCGGTTGCCAGATCGTGTAATAAGGCCAACTTGTCCTGTAAAGACACCACCCACTCACTAAGATCCATACCCTGGTACACATCTTCAACCCACCCTGAATAGAGCAGGTCTAAGGGGCCACACATACTCCTCCCATAAACCAGCTCATGGGGCGAATACCCAGTGGACCGGCAAGGGACCTGTCTAATGGCATACAAGGCCATGGGGAGAAAATCTGACCAATCCACCCCCTTCTCCTTGGCCTTGCCCAACATAGGCTTGAGAGTTCCGTGAAATCTCTCAAGCATTCCATTAGATTGGGGTCGGTAGGGCGACGACCGGATTTGGTCGCAACCAAGAATTTCACACATCCTACCTACTACCTTACTAAGGAATACAGTGCCACGGTCACTGAGGATCCTGCTAGGAATCCCCGTCCTGAATATTATTGCACACATACCATTGGCCACTGAGTCAGCAGTCACCGACCTCAGCGCCACAGCCTCAGGCCACCTAGACGCCAAACAAATGTAAGTTAATACATATTTGACGCCTCCTCTTGCCTTTGGTAAAGGGCCCACCAAATCAAAGGCCACCGAGTCGAAGGGCACTGAAATAACGGGCCTCTCGACCATCTTGACTGCTACATTCCCTGCACGATTGTGCTTGAGACATACCTCACACTCAGATACATACTTAACCACATCCTTCCCCAAACCTGGCCATGAAAATCTCCGGTTCAACAAAACTCTCATTGCCTTGACACCAACGTGTCCGTTGTTGTCGTGTGCCAGTCTCAACACCCCAGCCCTCCTGTTTACAGGAAGGACTAAACGGCGCCTCTCATCACCTGAGGCGTCAACAAGTACATGAAACAACATGTTGTTGTCCCATGTATAGCCATTAGCGTGCTGACCAGCAAGCTCCCTGCAGACCCTCAAAGTATCATCATCCTCTACTTGCTTCCTAAGCAACTCAACTTCACTCCTCACAACATTACTTGGACAACCGAAGCTCACCAACACGCATTCCTCTGCACTACCATCCTTAACCACATCACTAACACATTCCTCATCCTTCTTCTCCAGCACCCTTTCTTCCTCACACACAATATTCACATCTTCACCAACGCTCCCCTCAATAGTAGGACCAATACTCACTGAAACATCCCATCTCTCGGGACCCTCTGACTCTTGTGAAGTCTGTACCACCTCACTCTCGACCTCCCCGGCGGGTGCAGCCGATGGAGCAGTCACCCCTTGGTTAGGGGGCGACGAATTGACTTGCCATCAGCCAATACTAGCACCTTGTACTCTCCAGTAAAGTGGGTTGGGTCAACCAGGTCCCGAGAGACCATTGACATCACCGCCCCAGAGTCCTGAAGAAACATGCACCAGCGGCCATTGCACTTCCCCTTGAACTCGTACAACTCGTTCTCAGAGGAGGCAACAGCTTGGCTTCTGGACGTGTGACGCTTGGTACTCGCTGACTTGTCGTCAACTTTCCCCTCATCCTTCTTACTCACACGGTCCGCCCTATTAGGACAATCAAAGGCCATGTGACCTTGTGTATTACACACAAAGCACGTTACATGGGCGGATCTCTCACCTCTCCGGCACTCAGCTGCCATGTGCCCATAACCCTGGCATTTATAACACTTAACAGCCTCAGAGCCCTCCCTAGAACCCTTATGGCTATCAAATCTGGGCTTCCCTCGCTCATGGGAATCTCTAGTTCTGGTTCCGGACCTTAAAGTCTCTGCCACGTCATTGAGGTCCTCATAAGAGCCAATCTGCTTAGACTCCAAGAGGCATCTCTCTGAGGGGTACAAAGTGTTGCGGAACAGACCTGTGACCACTGCCAAAGGAACATCCTTGGCAGAATCACAGGAAAGCACTAACCTATCCATCATGTCCCTCAACATTTGGAAACGTGCAACATGGTCCATCCCCCTAAACTCTCTCTGTGATGTACCAAATAACTTATCCGTGACGGCTGCTCTACTTAATCCCAGTTTCTTAATCAAAGCCCTTTTGAGGGCGTCATAGGTACACTCCCCTTCACTGACCACACCCCTTACCGCCTTCCTTGCTTTAGGGGTAAGTTTCCTCAACAGGATTCGTTTTCACCTCTTACGGGGTATCTCTAGATCTAAAAGATCAGCTTCCAGCCCCATAATATAGTGGTGAATTTCGTCACTATCCCGATAAGAAACGATTGACTGGACTTCACGGTTGGCACGCTCATGCTGCCTAGAAACATGCTGGTCGCTCACAGATAACACAAAAGATTTAATTAGCCTCCTGACATCCCTTCCCGCAATTTGGTCATCAATATCAGACGCACTCTCAACATCTGACCCAGACTCATAACTCTCACTATCCACATTCTCTTCCTCACTCACAGATCTCACAGAACTAGCACGGGGGGTAGGGCGCACAGATGCCCCAGCAGATCTACGGGTCCCACTACCCTCACGTCTACTTTCTCTCCTCCCCACCGAACTCTTACGGCTCATTCTTCTCTCAGACCTTACACTACAGTCCCTAGGTTTCACTCTAACCTCACTGGACTCTCTATCACGCACTGTTGACACACTATCCTCACGACTCGCCACACTCTCACTCACCACATCACTCATACTACTCAATAACTCAATTGAATCATCATCCTTACCAGTAGCACACGCCCCCCTGGGCACTCTCTCGCTAGACTCCAGCAAATGGGTCTCACCTTCCTTTACTGAAGCCAATCCCAAATCAGCAACCGAGGACTCACTCCCGGAATACTGACCAGAATACTGACCATACTGGGACATACTCCTGCACTGACGCTCCCTCCTTTCCCTTGCAGGTTCCTTCCTCTTTGACCTCCCTGACATCCACGTCCACCGGTTGAGCAGACACGCAGACGTCCAGAAATCTAAAGGAAAACAAAAAATCAAAAGCACAAGTTAACAAAACGCACTAAAATTGAAGTTCACGTAAAACGCAAAAATAATACTCGGAACGCAAAGAAATGATACAAAAATTAATTGAACACGTGGCATGAACAGTAATTAGAAACGTTACAAAAATTAATCGAACCCGAGACGTGAACAGAAACACAAAGAAAATTAGGTCCCAGCACACACAAAAGTAGACAGTTCCTCCGTAGGTGGTATGGCGCAGAGGCGTAGGCACACTCCAGTTCCCGGGGAATCGTCCAGGCGGATTATGGTCACGGTCCAACCGCGCACAGAGGTAAGATAGCACACAGAAACAAGCTTACGTAGAACCGCAGGGTAGATCGGCCCAAGGTCCACTACAGCAGGCTGCTAGCAAGTCGGTAGACGCACCTCGACAACACAGAGACGATCACAGAGCCCACAGACTTGATACGGAACTGTGAACCACCGCTGCCGCCAGTTGTGGGGGTCAGGTAGATAGGCTGCCACCAGAGAATCAGCAGCGCACCGGCAAGGTTGGAGAGAGGTTAATCGCTCGCCTCACAGTGGCCCAAATTACACACGTTAGTTAGGCTACGTTTATGTAATTGAGAAAACTGAAATCTGACAAAACCGGAAGTGCGGCTAGACTTTATAGTCCTTGGTCCAGCCACACCCACATCATGACATGACACAAAATAAGTTACACACACGAATTGCACACGGCACTATACCTATTCACGGCTCACAAAACTCAATGATTAAATGACACACACACACATAAATGTTCTGAGTTCATTTCTCGTCTTTCTCTTCTCTCTTCTTCTTTTCCTTCTTCTTTGGCTTCACTTCCGTCTCTGGGCTGGCTGGCCCCACAGTAATAGAGAATGGGAAGAAGATATTTGAATAAATGGACACAAATGTAAATGAGCACAAAGTTTGAATGTAATTAGAAATAGGATAAGAGTGGTTAAACATAAAATAACCATGGGAAAATACACAGAGAAACAAAACCATAATGTAAAATATAAACAAGTAAACCTAATTAGAAATAATAATAATATAACACAGTGCAATAGTTCAATGCAGTTCTAATAATGTAGTGGCTGTTTCACTACAGAGACAGTTACATTAAAAAGGCCAATGAACTTCTTAGTGATCCAAAACAAACAAAATTATTAAGTGATCCAACAAGAAGAAAGGAGGTTCGTGGTGATAACCCTAAGTGTCGTGCCTAATAAAGCTTTTTTGTAATAATTATATAACATTGTGAATGTATCTCTTACGGATTAATATTGAACCCTATTACCCACATTGCAATAAATGTTGTGAAAGACCACATATTGACTGATTAGTTCAAGAAAAATAACAAATAACTGATTATTAATTTCTATTACTTATACCTATTTTTTTTAAATTTGTTTGACGTTTTATCTTTAAAAAAACTCCCACTCGATTGCTTAAATAATAATGATATTCATACTAATACATAAAACTAATACTCATCACTCTTTCATCAAAATTTAGGTATGAGTAGATGGGAAACTAAAGTTTCAACTGGAGTGGCCTATTACAGATGCAATTAGATAAGTCGTCAAAATATCATCATTATTATTTATTACAGTTTTAGGTATTTTTGAGATATAATAAACTATGTGAATTGATGTTTATATAAACAATAACAAAACTAAATAGGTTTTGCAACCTAGGACTACCACAGGTCATTCGTCTTCTTTAAGAGATGTCACTACAAATAGTTAGCTATATTTTAGTTTTGATTAAAAAATAATTTTAGTTTTAGTTTTACTCGAGAGCTCTATGACTTTTTAATCTTAGTTTTAGTTATTACCATCCTATGTAAAATTTAGTTTTTGTTAGTTTACTAAACTGTTTTAGGTGTAACTAAAATTAATTTTAGTTTTAGTTTTAGTTAACCAAAACAACACATTTTATGTCATTAGTATCAAGTATTCCATTTAAAATATGGTCAGTTCAATTGGTTGACTAAGTTGGAACTCAATAGTAACTCATAATTTTATGGTTATTATGAAGTGCAGAGTACAGGATTTGATGTGGACAAAACAGTAAAGTTTTGTTTTTGCAAAATGGTCAGTTCAATAACAAAACAGTTGCGAACTTTAATGTTACTTCAATAATCAAACATAACAGTTAGTAAAGTGTCTATTTTTTACAAACCAGCTAGTGAAGAGAAGTTGTTGTTTTACTTGTAGAGCGGTCCTGCTTTTCTTCGTGTGGACTACGATCAGGGGCGGATCTAGTGTCGTACGAGCCCCCATTTTTTCATGATGAGCCCCCTTTTTCAAGATGAGCCTTCATTAGCATTTCGCTGTCCAGTTCCTTTTTTGGCTGCGGTCGCTTCTAATAGGCGCACTCCATCAATTTTAATATGCTGAGTCAGGAATTTTGCAATTCGTCCTTTTGGATGGTAGCATGTCTAAACAAATAAAACTAGGCTGTTTTTAAAACCTCCTACCAAGTAAACAGGTGAAGGTAGTAGTATCTTATAACACCATTTAGATTGTGTTAATGTAGTTAACAGTTTCATATTATTGTTTAGCTCTCCCTTAGCTAGCTAGGTAGGAAATTTACTTATTAAGGTAAACAGAATTTCTTAGATGTAAATTACTGTCAATTTTTTATTAATTACTAAAAATATATTGACATCAGCTTAGATAGCTGAGCTGTCTGCTAAAACTTTTTTTTGATGTAATTGCTTGGCCAGATTAAAATACTGTACATATTTTTACATCATATGGTTATTTAGCTAATAGATTGTCAGAAGTGTGTTGAATTGTTTAGGAGGCCCAGACTGAGTAGTTCAGCACTTCCAGAGACTTCACTTTCTCCTTTATTTCCCCCACTTGTGCTTCCGCTCCTCCAGAGGCATCCTTGTCAGTAATCTCGATATATCATCCCAACAGCTCATTCTCCCTCTCAAAGTTCACTATCTTCCATTTAGTAACCTACCTATTTACGTCTATGGGGCAAGAGAGGATTTCATCACTGGCATATGAATATTCATTATAATATTAAAATTGACTTGGATGATGTCATTGACATTTTTAAACTCAAAATAGCTTTGTAATTGTTTTTGTATTTTATTCATAATTTTTATTGAGCCTATTGTTACATAATTCATTCATTCATTTCCTGGACAGAATGCCATTATAATTAGCCATTTACATTATTTCTTCATAATTCAACTTCAACAATAATATACTATGTTCATTTCACTCCTTTTTTTTGCATTTTTTTTTTTTGCATTTTTTTAATCATTTTCATTAATTTCAATGGACAGAACAGTGTTACTTAGCTCGTTATATTCTTTCTTCATGGTTAAACTTGATAATTATTACTACATTCATCAAAATTTCATTAATGTTCTTTATGATGAACTGATCCATTCATTTTATTTGTTCAAGCCATTTTAATAGTTCATTTTTTCATTCCCTAGTAATGCTAATAAAATGAAGCACCCAAGGCGCAAACCCTCAGCGCTATTAAACTCTACCTAGCTATTACAATATAATCTCCTTCCAAAAGAACAAGCAATCTGTTAGTTATTTTTAATGAGGCATCAAAATAGCTTGACCAATGAAAAATGGTACCTGGAAACGCTGTCTTCATAAGAAAAGAAGCTAAACTAGCCAGAAACACTCACCTGTATACATTTTCTATGTAAAATTTCACTTTCAACTCCATTAACTTCCCTGAGCATAAAGTGAACTACACCGCTGACTGCAGAAATTATTTGCTCACGTGGGGCGTTGCCTATAAAAGCTGGTGCCTACGTGGAACTGAAAGCTTCACATTTTCTCAACAATTAGCCGGAAATTAAAAAAGTAGCTCAATAAAAGGTCTTAAATCATAGTCCAGAGCAAGTTTATACCTAAATCAACTGTTAATTTTCAGTAATCTCCAAAATCAGAGCGTGACAAACTTGACAGGACGACTGCTATAACCTTCTTGCGCATGCACGCTGAGGGTTAATTAATGTATGAATCATAACTATGAATAAAATAGAAACGCGTCCTAAAATTAGTTATAATATTATTAAAAGAGCCCCCCCTTGGAAAATCCTAGATCCGCCCCTGACGATGTATACTCAAGTAGGTTACTGATTCTGTTTTTCTTAATGTTGTGAGTAGTTAACTTTAGTGTAGTTAGATGTGAACAGGACTAAAGAAGTCAAGTTCAGAATTGACCAAGCCAGGTGCTTCAACTTAGTGTTGACAGAGTTTTTGGTTATAATTGTAAATTCTCGGCTTTTTGGAAACAGTAATGGTGTACCAGCTACATATATATGCTGGTCTACAGATGACATGACAGGAAATTAAAAACAACAATAGACAAAGAATATGACAAAGGGATTGAGCCCTTTCAACAGTCTGGGTGTTTGCCTCCAGCGAAGGTGTTGATAGGTGGGTGGGTGAATGGGTGAACAAACCACAATATGTTGTAATAGATTGGAAGAGGTTTGAAATGATAGGTGGGTGGGTGAATGGGTGAACACAATATGTAGGAATAGATTGGGAGAGGTTTGAAGTGGATTAAATAGATAAATAATAAATAATAAATAGGTAGATACATAAATAGGTAGATAAATAGGTAAATAAATAATTAAGTAAGTGGGTAAATAGATAATGGGGAAATAAATGGGTAGGTAAATAATAAATAAATAAATAAATAATTAAGCAGGAAAATTAGTTTAGATGGAAAGCCAACAAAGATAGGTCACAGGAGCGTGGGCTCGCAGGCCGGAGAGGACACGCTCCTGTGACCACCCTCAGATCAGGTCTGAGGCACCATGTATGACTGTACAAGAGTGACAAAAATAGTGGGGAAAGGGAAAGAGGTAACTGGGTTACGATTGAGGGGGAAGGTTGAGGAATTGTTCCTTGGTGAGTGCTGGTTTTCGGCTGCGGAGATGATATCTTGCCGCGTCTTCTTCCGAGGGTGTAGCTGCTTTCACTACCAGATCCGAGGTGATTGGAGGTCTGCATCTCGATACCATGGGAGCGAATGGAAGGTCTGGATCTTGAAGTGCTTGTAGGAGTTCTCCCGATTTTATGGAGGAGTGGTTCCTGACAGATAGAATGGTTGTGCAAGCTGGAAGGGATTTGTTGGCCGAGTGTTGAAGAGATTATTTTCTGTCTGAGAAGGATATGTGATCTGCTGTGTTGCGGATGAGTGTAGCCTCTGTTCATGAATTAAGTAGTGAGTTCTTCTATGGCGGAGGCAAAGATCTCTGGGGAAGAGCAACGACTCAGTGTCCGAATAAACTTGCCACGTATCAGGACGATGAGGACCGACTTGTGGTGACCTGAGGAATAATGTAAGTAGGCATGCGGATCAATGAGCTTAGAGTAAGGTTTAATGTCTAAGATACCTGACTCATGGAACCTGGGACCTTTAAATATTGTGACGTCCAAGAAGTCTATGGATTTGGTGGAGTGCTCCACCGTGAACTTGATGGAAGACATGCGACCGTTTAGGTGGCGCAGTAGATCCAGCAGTACTCCTTGGGAGTCTTCAAGGATGAGGAGTATATCATCTATATAACGGAGCCAGATGATGGGTTGTGTGCCGGACCATGCTTGGAGGGCGTCTCGTTCTACTTTGCCCATGAAAAGGTTTGCCAGAGTTGGGGCTACTGAAGTACCCTTGGCTACTCCTTTCCTGGCAGCAAACTCGAAAGTGTTTTCCTGGAGGACATGTAGCAGCATTTCTCAGCATGTTTTTGAGAAAGTGTGTCTTGGCAGTCGGTGGGTTGGTGGGTATGGCTTGCTGGAGGGCGAAGGTAACTCCTATACCTTAGGGAATCGATGGATATAGAGCCTTGACGTCTAGGGTGGCTAGGAGGAGAGAGTCTCTCTTTTCCATCGGGATCGATAGTGCCTCTATGGCATGGATGACTTGTGTGGATGAAGTGATGAGAGAGGGAACCGTGTTCAGATAGTCTTTGAGCAAGTTGTTAGCCAGCTGCGAGATCTTTTGAGTGGGGCCAGAGCAACAAGAGACTATGGGTCTGAGTTGGTGAGGCGACTTGTGGACTTTTCGCAGGAAGTGCATCCTCTGTTGCCGAACATTATCCGGGTTGGTAGAGTATTTGTCAAGAGTATGTTGTGTGATCATACCTTGTCGACAATGTTTTTCCAGGATGGCATTGGATGTCCTGTCTGTGGCGAGTGAGGGGTCTTCTTCCAGTTCCACATAGACGTTAGAGTCGGCCAGTTCCTCGAGTCCTTCCTTGAGATAGCGTTGTGTGTCTGTAACCACAATACAGGAACCCTTGTCCGCTGGCTTTATGGTCAGGGACTTGTCCAAACTCAGTTTCCTGAGGGCTGTCTGATGTCGTTTGGAGAGGTTCTGCCAGTGCTGGTGGATTGTCTCCTGGTCGTTCCTTTTCAGTTCGGCCAGGGTTGTGAGCTTGTCCTTTATTACTGACAGGTGTTCTTCTATTAGTCTTGGGAGTGGCTCGGAGGACTTGCGGTTGATGAGCTTGTTATAGGCTCTTTCGCACTGGGTGTGGTAACTCTCGTAGTACTCCAAGGGGTCTGGAATCTTGCTTGGAGTCGGGGCAAACTTCAAGCCGAATAGAAGGACTTCTTGTTCTTCCAGGGTCAAGAGTCTGCTAGAGAGGTTTAAAACAGGGTGGATGTTATAATCAACAACTCTTACCAATTCCATTGGGGGTGGTCTTGCTGGATTAGGTACTGCTGGATCATAGTTCTCAGGTACATGGGTGGGTGGTTCCTCTTCTTGAGACGAATGCAGAGGTCATTCAGCGGCGGATGGTTGTTCAGTGAGGGCTGGCTGTGGCTCTGCAGGAGCGATTTGAGATGGCTCAAGGTTGGGTAGAGAGTTGGAGGAGTGCGCAGGTTCTTCGGAGGTGGTGGTGGTTGAAGGGTGGGCGGGCTGTTCTGTAATAATAGTGATAGTTGCTGGCGAAGGCTGTTTGCTTTTTTCGTGTCCAGGTGGTAGCTTCTTTTTCAAGTTTTTTGTGGTTGGGGTGATCAACGGAATCCTGGGTAAAGGTGGTGGCATAGTAGGTGGCGGAGGAAGAGGGGGTGGTCAGACTCCAAGGTAGGCTGTTCAACCGTATGTGTTGGGGCAGGTGTTGGAGCAAAGGAGACTGTTTTAGCAGCGGTTGTTTGTCTTTCTGGAGGAGCCGTTCTAGGAGAGGCGACTCTAGGTGGTTGGGTGACAGGTCGTGCTGGTGAGGTGGCATTGGGTGGGTTGAATAATCTGCGGTTGTAGATGTCCACTGTCGGAATAAGTGGGTTAGTGATATTCCTATTCGGTCTGTCAAGAATCTCATTCAACTTCCTAGCAGATTCTCTTCTTCGTCTGTGGTTGTCGGACTGGATGTTTGCTTCCGTGGCTGAGAGAAATCTCTCATGTCAGAAGTTCGTTGGTGGAGACATTCTGCGTAAAGGCATTCATCCTCTGTCTGAGGTCCAATGCTTTGGTTTGGGACTTGACGGCGACCAGTCTCAGGTGGTTGGAGAGTAGCTGCATGAGGTTATTCTCCGACTCCCTTAATAGTTGGGAATGGTTTACCTTGATGTTGGAGAGGTGTGGCAAAATTGTCATGAGAGGTTTCCTGAGTCTTAAGCCTCTGGGGGTGAGGCCCTTGATCAGTAGAGTCTGGAGGTACCAGTGTTGGTGAGCAGCAGCATAGTCAAATGATCAGTAGCTGAATTATCTAAATACAAACATTTGCAAATGTTTATTTACCAAAATTGTATTAGTTAGGCAATATTATGTCTAAGTACAAGCTATTCCTAAGCAAAACTCATATTTGCTGACAACTAGTATTACAAATGCATTTTTAATTGTCATCGAAAGGATTGCTTTTATAGAGCAATATTAGCTGCATTGTGCTACTGTAACCAATTAAACAATGCTATCAAGATTACATACCATAATACAATGTAGTTGTCATGGTGTATTCAACAGTGTTTGGTAATTCTTCAATAGGCATTGTACATTGACGAGCTGAGCTACTGGAAAAGAATATTTCAGCAATTTATGGTTGCAGTGATGTATCAAATACTAGAGTAATATTTCTTGCAGTAGTTGATAATGCCATATCACAACCTCTAACAAGATTATTACAGGATTGTTCTATTGTAATAATTCCTATAAATCATTATTATCACCAAGAACTTGAATACTGTTGGATCCATGGAGAGACAGTTAAACATGACTATTTCAATAAGCTCTACTCCAGTGTATGTTGTAACTGCATTTGTATCAAATACTGTATTAAAGTCAAATGTGATAGAAGAAGACGATGTAGATGTGTTGAGTGTTAGTAGTTGAGTTGCCCACATGTCTCCATCTAGTCCAGTTAGTGTGGGAATACCATCTAATAAAACACTACTACGTGGAGTACTACATTCTCTACCAGAATCTGACACATTAGAACAATGACCAGTGGCAGATGAGCCTCTCTCTGATATAGCAGGAGGATACACTGAATAGGAACCTGGATAAACTGTTTATTGTCATTTAAAGCACATAAACAAATGCACTTCATGACAATAAAATTGTTATACATTAGAATTTAGACAATAATATATTTATGAAAGTTGTTATTGCTAATGATATTATTGAATAAAGTTTGCCCCCAGAGTTGAAACGATCACTTAATGCAACTGTAAAAGTTTCTTTTACTACTACATTCAGTTATCACACTTCCTGATCTGTTTCATTAAAAAAAATCATATAGTTGAAAACTTTTTAAAGTCTACGGTGTTCCTTTCCTTTCAAAATCTAAAGCAGAAAAAAAAATTCCGTGGCATTCCTGGTCATTATTGTGAGTATTTTAAAATGTGTACATATAATATGCACACAACTATTGATTGACATAAAAATTAACAAAATTAGACAAAAAAATTGAATTGATACGTTTAATTAAAGAATGAATGCCAATAATATAACTCTATCGGTTCTAGAAATGTAGATCAGTAAATATAGGACTTACTCTGAGATAAGCTTGGAGCCAGCAATGAGGACATGATCACAACAATTATTTTCTATTTTAAGCATAAGAATAAAGGATTGTATTACTACACAAACTCCACCCACATCTAATGTTTACATATTAAGCTGCAAGGAAATGGTTTCACATTTTCAAAAGTGGGAGGCTTAAAAGCTATACACTTTCTGATCTACAATAACTTTTGCAAACATCAAAATTTAATGGTAACCTTTTAAACCCAAGTTTACATAAATTTAAGTCCGGGACTTTAATTGTGATGCCTTTTTATCTTTAAATATTATAGTACTAGCTATAGAAAATTGACTTCTTCTATTAGGACAATATTTCTTACAACCATGCTTGGAAAAAGGACAACTCATTATAACCTCCATAAATTGCACTACTCAGTGCACTCTTTACTTTCAGCTGCAATGGAATGAACAGGCTTTTCTTAATATTATTATGTTCTCAGAACCATTCACTTCATACCATAGATTTGTATTAAGGAAAAGTATACAGCTAAGAAGACGCTATTTAAATTCTTTCCTCTTCAAATACTTATCACTATAGTTTTCCGACATACCCTTGTTTATAGCTAATTTTGTATAGCAGATTTTTTTTCAACCTCAATGAGTATCTTCATAATATACGTCACATGGTTCCATATTGTAATTAAGTTATTATAGCCTGGTTAAAGCTAGCTACGCTGCTACAAAGTAAGTACCTACTTGAGTATACATCTTAGGTCACACAAAAGGACTACTTCCATAAACTGAGGAGTTAAAGATCCAAGGTAATTCTAACTGGCAGTATGGTCCGAATATTGTGTCACACCCAATAATTTGAAACAAGCCCAATCTATAGGTATGAGGCGTAATTATTCCACTGGGAGGGTGACTGAGAACAACGAGTGGATATACATTTTATTCAGTTTTGTGTATTAAATAAGTAAAAGGCAGCAATAGTGAACATGAATATACTAACTTGGCAAGTGTAAAATCGGAGTAGAGAATATCAGAACCCGTTACACATCGAGGGAATACTATTGCGACTATAGCCTCTACTTATAGATGCATTAAATTCAATTGCACACATTCCATATCCTGAGTACATGTACAAAAAGTCGTGCTGTAAGGTATATAATATACCATAGGTAGGACGGCCATGTAGTTGCTATGCATTCAGTGTTGTGGCAGGATGTGCAGTGGTTGCTAACTACATAAACCTTATTTAACACATCATTGTACTAATTGCACAGCACATGGCAGTCTACGTTTATCAGTTGATCAGTTGCACATCTCACTATATTAATTTCATAGCTCCCATGACATTCACATATATCTGACCCATTGCATCACTCACGACACTAACATTGCACAGGATCACAACCTCCACTTATTTTTTAACCTATGGCACATATTTAAATAATTGAGATGGTTTGATCTGTATGCATACATGTAGCATAGCCACTGTAAGCATTGTTTAGAATAGCTAAGGAACAAAACACTGCTGTTGATTGCATGTTATTGATCAAAATATGACTATACCAATACATGTCCCCAGTAATGAGGTTTATTCTGTTGCTATCAGCCTCCGTATCCCAGATAAATGTCCATTTTGCAGCAGAATAATAAGCAGACAGGAATACTAGGTTCAACACTACCAGCTGATCATGACTTCCTTTATATTTTCAATTCATTTAATACAGACTACATACAGTGATCACAATCCAACAAAAAATAATCAACAGTAAAATTATCACAAACAGAAAAACAAAAATTTAATGTTTGATAGACATGACGTACAAATGTCACTTGTACTTAGAGATAGTCTTCATATGGCTGTGTTCAAACATCTAGCATAGTACGTCCTTCCAACACGTGCTCATAGTTCCTCAACTCTGCCAATTAGTATCCATCTAAGAACATACACACACACATCAAAATACAAAATTGCAAATGTTCTTGCTGTCGCTAGGCAGTCACGCGCACCTTGCAGAGCCAGTATGCTAGTGCACTAAGCAGGCACTGTGAGCCATGCAAGCAAATCTCCTGGAGCCAGGCAAGGAACTCGCAGGAGAATTGGCCTTTCCTCACAGCAAGTGGTGTGGCCACCCAAAGTCCTACCTGGACCATAGCTGCTTCATGAGAAAGACCTTGAATTTGCACCCCAGCAAATGCCAGGTACCCAATAACAGCTGGGTGGACTGGTAGGACGCAGATGGAAAACCAGATGGAAAATTGCCAGAGTGGGGCTTGATCTCAGGAACTCAGGCCCTGAGCCAAGGACATAACCACACACACACACACACACACACACACACACAGAGGAACTTTCGCTTGGGGTGGAAAATCCCAGGTTTCCCTCCCTTCTCTATAAAACCCTAACCTTAGTCAAGGTTAAATATTGGGTATTTATAGATTCACTGCTGACAAACAGAGATAGAGCTGCAGACACAGTTGTATTGCATGACATAACATTGGGATGCGAGTACTGAGACATTGATAAGGAGTTTACTATTGAGTTAAAAGTACTCGGTCACATTTTGGCACACATTCGTATTTACTCAAGTCAGGACTGTCCTGTTAGGTTGTTTAAAATGTCAAGTACTTCTTTTCTACATAGTTGAGGTGCATAATTCATATAATAGTTTGTCCTGTTTTCATCTGTATGACTTCAATATTTGACTGACTGTACAAAATTCACCACCCCCTCAACCCCCCCCCCCCCACACACACACACACACCTGTATAAATCACCTCGAGAGCCAAAGGAAAAACAAACTCACCTAAAATTGTAAATGATGCTCCCAGGTGAGTGGTTTTCCTCAGATGTCTCATGAAAGCTTGCAGCGTTTCTTTTAATCCTCGTAGTGCAGCCACGCCCTTTTCTCCCCAGAGCAGCTCAGGTATACAGGGAAGACCTTTTACCGATCATTGACCGTCAATGTGTGGTATAAATTCTCCAGTTTTCGCGTATTTTGTGCGCGGTGGTGTTAGTTGTAGGAGGCTGATGGTGTCGATAAAGGTCAGACTCGATCGAGCCCCCAAGAACAAGAGAGATGCCATTGAGATGAAGTAATTTACCAAAGTTTTTTTAATGATAGTGATTTAGTGTGGGTGAACTAGTGTGATTGTAATTTGTGGTGTGCGCTATTTTGTATAATGTTTGAGTTTTAAATTTGGGTAGCTGCAACTTTTTAATGACCAGTTTTGAAAGAAAGTATTGATTGAATTTGTCAAATAGTAAGTTTAGGTATTAGTATCTAGCAGCAGTAAAGAGAAGCCTCAGCATCATAGATGCAGCCCCCAAAAAATATGCTGAATAATCTGCTGGGATGTTGGTTCTAATCTTTAAGATAGGGTGGCAGTCATTATGTAGTGGTAGGCAGTAGCTAGCTACTTTGTCTAAATTGCGATTGCAAATTTTATCTGGAATTTGCACGTAGTGATCAGGCAACTGACAACTGAAAGTCCTCACTATTTCGAGGCTGCCCTTAACGTTACTCTAATGGTCACTTTATAGTTATTATAATGTAGCTGATTTAAGCATAATTATTATTTCGGGATGGGTATAAATATAGAAACCGAATAGGTCTGGCTTTACTCCTCTACAGTGCACCTCCACTGGACAGCTGACACTGTGGAATAGCTTTGGGAGAGCCCCTAAATGATTCTAGTAACAGCAGATACATGCTGCACTTCTATATTAATGGTGAGATTCCGTTTTTCTAGTTAGTAGAGTATTCCCACACACTTTGTGCTTGGATTTTGTAGCTGATATTTGAATTGTAAGAGAATGCACAAAGTTAGCGTGATGATCATTAATGTTAGAGTGGAGAGGCTAATATACATTAGTGACCATTGGTTGGAAAATGTGTGTCATGTGGCACAAAAAATTGAAAGCTCATTTAGTATCAGATTAATAACATATCTATTGACAAGACACCCTATACCTAAAGTGTGATTGCTGACTAAATGTGAGTCCTGGTGAATGGGCCAGTTATTGGAATTAGGAACCCTTTACCAAGTTCTAGACTGGGTTACTGTATTTGACATACTTTACGGTTGACCAATGCTTGTGACACAACCTCAATCTTTTCCAAGGCTCTATTTAGATTAGGAATTTTTTATACCAATATTAAATTTACAATGTGGTGACAAGGTACCCTTTACCATGAAATTAGATGATGTAGGATTGGGAACCCTTTACCAAGTACTAGTGTTATCTTATTGTGACAACACACCCATTACCATCTATTTGGTTGACCAGGTTCAACTACCTGTTTAGATGAAGAACCCTTTACCATATATCTGATTTACGTTGTTGTGACAAGACAATCTTTACCGAGCAGATGTGTTCTAGAAAATTCATAGGGAGTGCTTTCTTATTTTCTTAAACATTACTTTTTTTTAAATGCAATATATTATTAATAAATGTTATTCTCTGTATCATGAAAAACATGCGACCTAAAAGGGAAACAAAACTGAGGCTACATGCCTGGATGACTAATTTAACCACAACTACATTTTTTTAAGTGGTTATGACATCACTGCCCAGTAAAAAAAATAATGCAGCTGGTTTTATCATGGCAGTCTCAGCAGAGTCCTTAGAAAGAGAAGTATGCCTTACTACAAAGAACCATCTTTGGCAGACATTTATGTAATTGACTTCAAGAGAGCTAAGCAGCATACTGAAGAAGAAGATACTAATATATCTAGGGCCATTGCTAAACATGCAGTTCGGGAATCTTCAGAAAATTGTTCTTCTTCACATTTCTCTGGACCCTTAGAGATTTATCAAGAATTAGGGAATAAAATCAAAAAAGCATTAAACGGTTCGAGAAAGGTTTGGCTATGTAATTCTTAATACTGTTGATTTTTATATTTATACTGCACACACTTTAACAGAATATTTTCCTAAGTCCCTATAGCTTCCCACTTGTCCAGGAGCACACTGAGGTATTGAAGAATGTTAGGAGAACCGTAGCCAGTGAATATTTCGTTCTGTATTGAGTACAGCAAGAGAAAACCTCTATAAGAGAGTAAGATTGACATTGTAATGTATTGGAACTTAACAGGATGTACGTTTATGGGGGTGTGTACTTTTAGAAACATTTGTATTACTGATGTCCAACATTTTTTGATATGTTAAATTAGAATGATGTGGGGTGGGGGGCAAAATTCTAGTAACTTTTACGGCTATCCAATTTAGCGTAAACTCTATAATTATGGAGGTAGATTAACAGCAGTAATTTGTTGTAAGCTATAGTTTGATGGATTGAATGAAATAAGCAGCTTGATAGACCTGCTAATTGGCAGCCTATACTATCATATTGCACTTGCTTGATAAGTATACAGTTCTGTTTCTGATCCCACTGAAGATCCCTATAAAACGACTTCATTGAACCTTTACTTATTAAAGTTTTCTGATTCCACTTGGTAAAGTCTGTACTGTTATATACACTTTATAGACATAGACGTTTTTATAAAGGTTTGTATTATAGGCACTTAGGTAAACAATTTCTGATCCTGCAAGACCTTGGAAAAATCTGTATCATAGACATTTTATATAGGTAAAGTGTCACATGCATTTCATAAATGTCTGTTCATGGGCACTTTATATTGGTAAAGGGTCACAGGCACTTCATACAGGTCTATCAGGGGCACTTTATATTGGTAAAGAGTCATCGGCACTTCATAAAGGTCTGTATCATGGGCACTTTTTATTGGTAAAGGATCCTTGCTTAAGCTATATTTGAAGATTACTTGATCTCTCATAAGCTTGATATATGATTAATAGTTCCTATTATTGGAGAGAATGCAAACACTTTGTGTGCGAGTGTATGGTGGGGAGGAGAGAGAAATATTTTAGTGTATTCTTAGCTATTACATGAAGTGTGCAGTAAGACTGGTCGGGAACTGAACAGTCAGTTTGTACACAAATGGGTATCAATACAAAAGACACTTAGTAGAATGTTTCCAATCATACAGTATTGATATGAATCTAATAGGTTAAATGAGAGTGTGAGTGAACTTCATAAAGACTTCAAGAGAAAGTGTGGGAATGGACATGACCTGAGTGTCAAATGCTATTATATTCATGTAATTACAATAAACAAAGTTGGGTCCTTGCTGTCTTCTAAACATTACTATTGTTGTTGTCGTCATTTTTATATAAGTGCAATACAATTTTTATTGGAATTTTATTTAAATTTACTTGTGAAAATAGTATGACATGCTGAGATTTGGGAAAAGGTGTGGAATGTCTGAAGCAGTGTTGGGTCAAGCACAGTTAAGCTTAAACCTTTTTGAGCTTAAGCCCAGGTTTGTCAAGGGCTTGAAGAGGCTTGAAGCCCATTTTATATAAATGGTCAAGAGCTTGAGCTTGGACTTAAGCTCTATCACAAAATATTGGGCTTGAGCTTAAGCTCAAAAGATTGATAGTTGTTTGCTGAATGGAAGCAAAGAATCAATATTATTAGACAATCTTTCCCATTTTACCTAATAGGCTATTAGCCACAACCAATATAAGTCATTTCCTTTTTGTTTATTGAATTATGTAATTTTCAATGTTTTCACAATAAAAAGATTAATGAAGTCATTTCCTTTTTGTTTAATTAATTATGTAATTTTCAATGTTTTCACAAAAAGATTAATAAAGTCATTTCCTTTTTGTTAATTGAATTATGTAATTTTCAATGTTCTTTCACAATAAATGAATAATAAAGAATTTCAACTTCTGAATAGAGCTTGAGCTTGGACTTAAGTCTTTCAATAAAGACTTGAGCTTGGACTTAAGTCCGATTTAAAATTGATGTGGGCTTAAGCTCCAGAATCTATAAAGGCTTGAGCTTGGACTTAAGTTCTTAATTACAAGGCTTAACCCAACACAGGTCCAAAGTCAATTACCATTATGTTTTGTTGTTGTTTATTGTTGCTGTTTGTAGATCACTGCTGACATGAGTGATGAAAAGTTCTAATCATCCTGGCTGTATGAAGAATTCCTGAGCATCTTCATTCATTCATGAACAGTTCACACAGATATAATGTCATACAATTTATGACAGCTGTGACAAACTGCATAGGTTTTAAAATTATCTTCAGGGTTACCCAAGAATTTCTTAGCTCTATAAAGTGTGCTTGGCATGCACTGTTATAAATGGGATGCATGGGAATCCCATTTTGAGGTGTCCAGGTAACACTAGCTGTACTACTCCTCATGGGGTGTTTCCATTTCACCTATAGGAAGTGTTCAGTTACACCCCTGTACACCCTTTATGATACCAAATGGAGTGTTGTGATACGCCCATGTTCAAGGACCAAGTGTTCTATACCCTTATCATGCACCAAATATGGTGTTACTCCCTTAAAGTAGCTACTACAACAATCCAAATGGCGTTCACAATACTCACTTTATAGCCATATAATTATTTTAGTGTATAAAATTTATTCCAGTAATCAGCAAATGCAATAAATATTGGTCCGTGATGCACTTTCAGTGAGTGCTGTAAATATGAAAATAGGAAAAAAGTATGTAAGACTTGCACCTTTGTACGATATCCTAGTCATAGTCAAGTTAGAATGAGAAAACAATGCAGTGAAATTCTTTTGAATCAGGCTAAAACTTCTTCTGGTACATTCCACTTAGTTCCATTTAAAGTGTACTGCTACAAAAGTGTAGTAGTAAGTTTGGAACAACTACTTAGCAAACCTAACATGCATACGTTATGTGAGAAATGGAAAATTACGGAAAGAGATTATGTATTTACTGATATAATTGTGATGGAAGGGTATGGAAGTCTTTTTAGTATGACATGAATGGGCTGCCATTTCTAGCTGCACCTAACAACTATCTAATGACCTTAAACTGTTACTGGTTTCTGCCATTCTAGCATACACAGTTTTCCATTGGTATTTTATATTTAGTAGTTGGAAACTTGCCCAGAGAGTTGCGCTACAAACGTGAAAATATTTTGATTGTGGGTAAATGCCTGGACCCAATGAACCAAGCAAAGTGGAACTTCTATTACAGTAAATATCAAGACTATAGTAATCAGAGCAGCTATTTCTTGCCTAGCATGTGACATTCCTGCTGCAAGAAAAGTAGGTGGCTTTGTTGGTCATCGTGGTTTTCGTGGCTGCAATATTTGTTTGAAATCCTTTACCACTCAGCAATTTGGGGATTATCCTGACTATTCTGGATTAAAAAAATCAGAATGGGAGCCAAGATCACATGCATTACATGTATGGTTTGGCAGAAAACACAATACTGCTAAAACAGAGGTTCAGCGCAAAGCCATAGAACATGAATATGGAGCCCGCTATTCCCTTTTATACGAATTACCATATTATAATGCTATGGATTTCACACGACTTAATATCTGACCAACAGTTTTCTTTAATACAGCACAGAATCAACCTAATGTTGTGCCCACCAGACATTGGACGCATTCCATGTAAAATAATTTCAAAATTTGTCTGACTTAAAGCTGATCAATGGAAAGTTGGACGCCTCAAAATGATTTTAAGTGTTGGAAAACTTTTGTATCTGCTACCAAAATATTATGTTCTAAACAAGTTGTGGAAGAAAAATTACTGAAAGCTGAAAAATTGGTTGATGAATTTTGCACCAAGTTTGAAGAGCTATATGGGAAGAATAACTTAACCCCAAATATGCATTTGGCAGCCCATCTCACTGACTGTATCAGAAAACATGGTCCTGTTTATGGCTTCTGGTTATTTGCTTTTGAATGTATGAATGGCATTGCTGGTTCTTTCCATACAAACACTCACAACATACCGATACAAATTATGAGGAAACTCACAAGCATGCAGTCTACTGACAGTAGCCTATGGCCTAGTGAATTCCAAAATGAATTTTCATCTTTTCTTCATGAGCATAAGAAAGGAACATTGTCTGATTTCAGTTTTCTTGGCAAAAACGAAATTAAACCTCTCCGTCCAATATTTCAAAAAGTTTTTGACGAAATCGAACTGGAAAGAATACATCAAGTTTTACACACCACCTATGACGGCAACAACTACCACATTGTGCGATTGCACAAATACACTAATGCAATTGTCAATGGGGCCATCAAATTAGCATCAGAAAAATCAAGGTATGGAAATTCTTCAAAGGTAATTGTTAATAATCAATTAGTTGAAATAATCCGATTTGTATGCTGCACAGGAATTGTAAGCTATAGTAATTCTACTTCAACTGAGACCAACAGATTATGGCTAGCACAATGTGTGCCTTACATTCCACATCAGTGCCGTGGATGGTTTGGTTTTCCCGCGCAAGTATGGGCAGCTACTTTACAAGATGATCTCAGATTGTATTATATTCAAAACATAACTGACAGAGTTGTTTTTGTTAAAACAAAGGTTAATTTTGGAAGAAACATTGGAGAAGATAGTGTTCTTGTCATGGCTCCAATTCCTATTAACTGATCATATATTATTGTTAAATCATTGTTATATTATTTGGTACAATACTTTATTTTTGGCTGTTGCATGAACTTTGTGTTTAAGAATTATGTAATTTTATCTGCATGTATGACTCAAATTACTTTTTTACTCAGGAAGTATAGACCTTCAATCTGGAGGGAAAAAGCAGGAGGACCCTAGATAACAGCTGCCACTTTATTTTTGGCTGCTGATAACTAACTTTGGTAAATCACTTGGAAGGCTAAAGAATTAGCATAGAAACATCTTTCACAAACACTGCATGCTACATCATATACATACACCTAAACTTAAAGACTTAAGACACATTGTTGATATGTGAAAATTCCCAACACACACACACACACACACACACTTGGTGGTTACATGGGGTTCAACCCTGTTTCATGGACTCTAAAATATTGTCATTATTACAAAACCACACTGTTACATGCTGACATGCATGAGATGAAATGAGTGCAGCTGATGAGTGAAACTTGGTGATGGTTATCTAACCACCCTACTTCTTAGAACTCATCTTGAAAACTGAGACACCTGGTTTTTCTCAGAATTTTATAGCCTGATGGTGGCCTGCTTCTTAGAAGCTGATTGTGGTGAAGATACTAATTTCTCTGGAGGGATTGGTGAGTCTTACAAGAGAAGTTAAAAAAAGAGATTGCTTTGTTCCTGAATGCTAAGATAACACAAGAAATAACGACATGGTGATCATTTCATAACTTTCCTAAGAATAAACTGATGAGAAAGAAATGATTAATTTCTAAAAAGAAAGGATTTGTATTTTTACTGATCATCAGCTGTTTTGCTCCACAATGTGGAAGAACTCTTGATTATCTTTGTGGAGGATATTGTAACAAAAAACATTGCTACAGTGGACGGCAGTGGAGAATTGGCAAGCCTACAAATATTGCCTCTTATTACTGATCAAGTTTATTTTATTTAGATTGAGTATGTTTTTATGTTTATTTTAATTATCTTTCTCCCCTTAGTTCAATAAGTATTCATTTTCTTTGATTGTTTAGTTACAGTTATTCATTTAACCACAGTGTAAAACATGAAAGCAATAGTTATGCCAGTTCTGCAGGACATTGATGTCCGTGCATTAACTACCTAAACTAACCCACCTACTGTGGAGTTAAGTAATGCCATTAGCTAGCTACCTGTTGAAGAGGTAAAAAAAAAAGCGAAGGGACATTATAATTTCTAGTTAAAAACAAACAAACAGGACCTTATTACTGATACAGTCCCACAAGCTTTGTGAGAAAATGTATTTGCGGGTGATAATGATGATGATAATCATAATAAAATACTATGAAGTGAATCAAATTAGTGGACCAATAATTGAGTGCACTAAGAGAAAAACCTGTTAATGCTAATTCAATGTCCAAACTTCTGATAGCTAGTAATGGAGTTGGCAAAATAGTGGTAAATATTTTTTCTTGTTTTTCGTTTATACCTTGATTCTCAAAGACAACTATCTGGATCTATTATATTATTCAATTTAGGAAGTATGTCTTAGACCTCTTTACTTTGTCACAAGTCACAGTATTGTGAGGCTGTTGTTTAGCTACATACCATTTTGCTTACCTTTCTTTTAAGTTGCCAATATTTGCTAGCAAATGCATACCTTTTATCTATCTCAACTTCACAACATGAAGCTGACTAAGAGTAAGATGTTCAACTATAGCTACTTGCTTTTATAAATGGTATTTCTGGCAGAGTCTGAGTTTGTCAAACAGGTGGTTGCATTTATGTCTCCTGACTAGTTTATGGAGATGATAACTTCACCACAATCAGGTTACTTCTAAGAATATCCACAGCACCAGGTTATAGAATTCTGAGAAAAACCAGCTGTCTCAGTTTTCAAGATGAGTTCCAAGAAGAAGTAAGGTGGTTAGATAACCATCACCAAATTTCATTGCCAGGAATTCCAATAACCAGGGCTGAAAATCCTAAACTTTTGCTATCAGCAGTTAGTAAATTTCATAATAAAGCTATTCCTGTAATTTGGAAGCTCTGTGCAGCCTGGCGCTGGTGCTACAGCAAAAAATAGACCGAATGGCCAGCAAAACTAATACATTTTCTATGGGACACGGTGTGCAGTGATACCATCGGTGGGCGTGGCAGGATGTTACGTGATGTCATCATGCAAATCCCCTATTAATTTAATACTTCACTTTTTTTTTTTTATTAGAATTAAGTCAACAATCTGAACTTCCACCTCTTTGGATTCCACCCAGGAATTCCAATAACCAGGGCTGAAAATCCTAAACTTTTGCTATCAGCAGTTACTAAATTTCATAATAAAGCTATTCTTGTAGTTTGGAAGCTCTGTGCAGCCTAGCGCTGGTGCTACAGCAAAAAATAGACCAAGCGGTCAGCAAAACTATTCTGTGGGACACGATGTGCAGTGATACCATCGGTGGGCGTAGCAGGATGTTACGTGATGTCATCATGCAAATCCCCTATTTCAATACTCCTTCCATAAATTAATAAATTCAAAATTTATAACTTAGATACAACAGATATGTTCTGATCTGACGAGGAATCTTCAGTGAATTTAATTATATCTGTACATATTATACACGTATGGCTTACTAAATGAGATCATCACTAGTTTATATCTACCGAGACCATACACATTCTCATGTTGTCTATATGAAACAAAAGCTGATAAAATAGTTAGCGTGTATACAATAATAGCATCCATGTATGAATGCATTGTAATTGCTGCTGCTTCCGGTAATTAATTTTGATAGGTGTGGTTTCGGCATAGTTTGAGTGTGGTCACTGAGTAACGCCCTATTTTTCATGCCCATATGTGACCATATTTATTGCCATCCCTAGTCCTTGTCAGTTTTGAAGCCTATCAAACCAGTCATTTTGCCTCTGATGAGCTGTAGTCTGATCTATACTGGCTGCTTTCTTCTGCCTCAGACTCATAGTTATTGCTAGCTAATTAAAACAAGTACATTGGCTTCCTTAACAAACTAAGACCAGATGTTCCACTTCTGTATAGGTAACTAAAACAAACACAAAGGCTAACTTAACAAACCAAGCCCTCTTAGCAAGCAATTCTTAGTTGCGGCACAATATTCGGGCGTACACTGCCAGTTAGAATTGCTCGGGGTCTTTAAGTTCTCAGTTTATGGAATAGTCCTCCTTGGTGACCCACGATGCATCAGGTAGGCTAAATGTTTTGTTTCATAGCAGCAAAGTTAGATTTAACAAGGCTATAATTTCTTAATTATAAGGAACTAAGTGACAAGTGTTATGGAGATACTCATTAAGGTTTAAGAAAAATCAGTTATACTAAACAGCTATAAACTACCAGGATGTCGGAAATCTATAGCGATATGTAGTTGATGAAGAGGAACGAATTTAGATTGCAGTTTTCATATCTACCCTTCCTCTGTACAAATCATATGATATGAAGTGAAATGTTCTGAGAACATTACATTACGAAAAGCCTGTCCATTCCATTGCAGCTGAAAGTAAAGAGTACACTGAGTAGTGCAATTTATGTAGATTATATGAGTTGGCCCTTTGCCAAGCATGTTTGGAAGAAATATTTTTCTAATAGAGGTCAATTTTGTACAGTACAACAATTGTCAAGGGTAAAAAGGAATTACAATTAAACTGTTGGACTTAAATTTATCTAAACTTTGGTTATGATGCTTACCATTAAAATTTGATGTTTGCAAAAGATATTTTATAACAGATAAAGAGTATAGCTTTTAATCCTACCACTTCAGTACATGTGAAACCATTTCCTTGAAGCTTAATGTAAGATTAGATTATATAAAATATGTCATATAATGTTATGTGTTATTATTATAAGAAGATCAGGTCAATATAAATGTATCAGAGATTTTTTTGTAAACATTAGATATGGATGGAGTTTTGTAATAATCATTTAGTTAAATATAGGGTTAATTTCAAGAAGTAGCAAAAAAGCTAATTTTTAACGAATAAGATTGCATAGGCAAAATTAAATACATGAAAATTGAATACATGAAACTATTATAACTACAAGATTATACAAAATGAGCTGTTCTAGTGTTCTCATAATCCACTAACTTATAATATCCACAGGATATTATAATTAATCCTTTATTCTTATGCTTAAAATAGACAATAATTGTTGTGATCATGTCTTCATTGCTGGCTCCAAGCTTATCTCAGAGTAAGTCCTATATTTACTGATCTACGTTTCAAGAACCAAAGAGTTATATTATTATTGGCATTTTTTAAATTAAACTCATCAATTCAAATTTGTTGTCTAATTTTGTTTATTTTAATATCATATCATCTCAATAGCTGTGCACATTATTATGATGTACACACTTAAAAATGCTCACAATTATGACCTGGAATGCCACACAAACAATAGTTCTTTTTTTTCTGTTTTAGAGTTTGAAAGGAAATGAATAGTTTGGTATTGAGATAGCAGCTAAAAGGTGGAGACTGCATAGTAATAGCCTAAACGATTAATTGTATTTGCCAAATAAAACAGAGAACCTATTTGAAGATACAATGTCCAGACTATTACATGAATTCATGTTTGGGTACACTTATTGACATGTACTAACTTGATTAGCATTATGTGATACCATAGACTATTAGCATATAAACGAATGTGTTCAAAAGCCTAACATAAAATTAGAAGTTGTTGTACATTTTTAATGAAACAGATGAGGAAATTTAATGTCTGAATGTAGTAGCAAAATCAATTTTTACAGTTTATTCAGTGATTGTTTCAACCCTGTGGGGCAAATTCTTTTCAAATTAAAATCAATAACACTAACCATTTATTAATTGTCTAAATTCTAAAATTTAACATTATTATTATTATTTTCAAGAATTGCATTTATTTATGTGTTTTATGACAATGAACAGTTTATCCAGTTTATTCAGTGAATCCTGTACATCCTATATCGGAGAGAGGGTCATCTCCAATTGGTGATTGTTCTGATGTGTCAGATTCTGGTAGAAAATGTAGTACTCCACGCAGCAGTGTTTTATTTGATGGTATTATTCCTATAATAAGACTAGATCGAGACATGTGGGCAACACAACTACTTACACTCAACACCTCTACATATTCTAATATTACATTTGACTTTAATACAGTATTTGATGGAAATGGAGTTACTACATACACTGGAGTAGAGCTTATTGAAATAGTCATGTTTAACTGTCCTGCCAAAGGAATAGGAATTAACATCACTCAAGTTCTTGGTGATAATAATATTGACATAGGAACTATCACAATAGAATCATCATGTTATAATCTTGTGAGAGGTTGTAATATGGCATTGTCCACTACTGCTAGAATTATTACTCTGGTATTTGAGACATCACTACAACCATACATTGCTGAAATATCATTCTTTAGTAACTCAGCTCGTCAATGTACAATGCCTATTGGAGCATTACCAAACCCTTTTGTACTCATAGTGACAACTACATTGTACATTGGTATGTAATCTGGATAGCAAATATTTATTACTTAGTTACAGTAGCACCATGAAACATTCCTATAAAAGTCATTCATATTAGCTGAAAATAAAAAATGCATTTGTAATTTTAAATATCAGCAAGCATGAATATTGCTTAGGAATAGCTTGTACTCAGATATAATAATGCCTAACTAATACAATTTGATGAATAAACATTTGTTAATGTTTATATTTAGATACTTCAGCTACTGATCATTTGACTACTGGTAAGAAATACAACAAAAACTTATTTTATTTATGTACTATTTTTTAATGATATCAATAATTTGATGAGAGTCACATTGTATATTTTTATTTTTTGTCTCCAAGTGTTATTAGCAACACATAATGCCTTTTGTCATAAAATAGAAAAATAATAACCCAAAAATATAAAATGTTTTAGCAGTTCTTATAAACTCTTAATAATGAAAAAAATAATGTAGCATATACTTGTTCTTTCTTAGTGAACTATCAAATTCAAGCCACCTATAAACCTTAGCCATTCAACTAAAGAGCTACTTAAAGTATAATTTGTATCATAATATTTATGTTCATTATTATGTTTAGATGATGATGGTTCTAATGTAAGCAATTCTATGATCAGATCTACAGTTAATGTTATACCAAATCCATTTACACAAAATGAGACTTCTGTGACCAGCAAAGAAAGAGTAGCAGAACCAGGTGTCTCCCGGTTAGGTATAAAATTGTTAGTTGAACTTGGGTTTAGCAAATAGTTCAAAAAAAAATTTCGAAATAATTATTCACATTATTATAGGTTATATATTATACTAAAATCAGTATAGCATTAATATCAAATTATGCCATCATTGGCAATCAAGCAACAATACATAATCCCTATATTTTTCATACTATATTAATTACAATAATATTATTATTGTATGATAGCTAATAAATATATTAGCACAATGGAGAAAACAATAAACTTAAGATATATAATATATATTATTTAATTGCAGCTGCAGCGAGTGTTACTTCATTCATAGTAGGAAATATCACTGGAGCTATTGGATGCATACTTATACTACTATTAATCTATTATATTACCAATAAAGCACATTTCAAGTCTACTCATAGAAAATCTAAAAATAAAACTAACCAAGTTTTATACGATGAAATAAATACTAGCAAGGAAGTGAAATCTGCACATGATGTTGAGCTACAAAGTAATTCTGCCTATGGCCAATTGAGCTGAGTAACTTGTAGTGGCCACAGCATATGCAACATAATCATTAGTAGTTAGTTGTCAATAGAACTTTGCAACATTATTATTGTGTCATGATTTTCTGTGATTGTATCGATTAATAATAGCTTATAATGTATATCTTGATTGTAATTTTGTCTACAGTATACATATTATTTATAGTCACTCTAGATTAAATGATCGTGTTTATAAATGCCTATATGCAGGTACGGTATGTACAGTTCAAGTTCTCAAAGAATTAAAGGAAAATCCACAAAATAGCAATACTTCCATCACACAAAAGCAACTCCACTGTATTTCTGGATAGAGACAGTTACAATAAAAGGCTAATGAACTTCATAGTGATCCAAAACGTACAAAATTATTAATAGTGATCCAACAAGAAGAAAGGGGGTTACTAGTGGTAACCCTAAGTGCCATGCCTAATAAACCCTTTTGTAAAAATTATATAAAATTGTGAATGAATCTGTATGGATTAATATTGAACCATATTACCCACAGTGCAATAAATGTTGTGAACATTATTGACTGATTTGTTCAAGAAAAATAACAAATAACTGATTATTAATTTGTATCCATTTTTTTTGGCTTAATTCCAAGCTCAAGCTCTATTCAGAAGTTGAAATTCTTTATTATTCATTTATTGTGAAAGAATATTGAAAATTACATAATTCAATTAACAAAAAGGAAATGACTTTATTAATCATTTTATTGTAAAAGAACATTGAAAATTACATAATCCAATAAACAAAAAGGAAATGACTTTATTAATCTTTTTATTGTGAAAACATTGAAAATTACATAATTCAATAAACAAAAAGGAAATGACTTATATTGGTTGTGGCTAATAGCCTATTAGGTAAAATGGGAAAGTGTTATTGTCTACTAATATTGATTCTTTGCTTCCATTCAGCAAACAACTATCAATCACAATACTTTGTGATAGAGCTTAAGTCCAAGCTCAAGCTCTTGATCATTTTTATAAAATGGGCTTCAAGCCTCTTCAAGCCCTTGACAAACCTTGAGCTCAAACTGTGCTTGACCAACATTGTTTCAGACATTCCACACCTTTTCCCAAATCTCAGCATGTCATACTATTTTCACAAGTAAATTTAAATAAAATTCCAATAAAAATTGTATTGCACTTATATAAAAATGACGACAACAACAATAGTAATGTTTAGAAGACAGCAAGGATCCAACTCTGTTTATTATAATTACATGGACATAATAGCATTTGACACTCAGGTCACGTCCATTCCCACACTTTCTCTTGAAGTCTTTATGAAGTTCACTCACACTCTCATTTAACCTATTAGGATCATATCAATACTGTATGATTGGAAACAATCTACTAAGTGTCTTTTGTATTGATACCCATTTGTGTACAAACTGACTGTTCAGTTTCCTACCAGTCTTACTGCACACTTCATGTAATAGCTAAGAATACACTAAAATGTTTCTCTCTCCTCCCCACCATACACTCACACACAAAGTGTTTGCATTCTCTCCAATAATATAAGGAACTATCAAGCTTATGAGAGATCAAGTAATCTTCAAATATAGCGTAAGAGCAAGGATCCTTTACCAATATTATCAAGTGCCCATGATACAGACCTTTATGAAGTGCCTGTGACCCTTTACCAATACCGACCTTTATGAAGTGCCTGTGACCCTTTACCAATATAAAGTGCCCATGAAATTGACCTTTATGAAGTGCATGTGACAATATAAAGTGCCCATGATACAGACCTATATGAAGTGCCGGTGACCCTTTACCAATATAAAGTGCCCCTTATAGACCTGTAAGAAGTGCCTGTGACCTTTTACCAATATAAAGTGCCCATGAACAGACCTTTATGAAGTGCCTGTGACACTTCACCTATATGAAATGTCTATGATACAGATCTTTCCAAGGTCTTGCAGGATCAGAAATTGTTTACCTAAGTGCCTATAATACAAACCTTTATATAAACGACTATGTCTATAAAGTGTATATAATACAGACTTTACCAAGTGGAATCAGAAAACTTTAATAAGTAAAGGTTCACACAAGTCGTTTTATAGGGATCTTCAGTTGGATCAGAAACAGAACTGTATACTTATCAAGCAAGCGCTATATGATAGTATAGGCTGCCTATTACTGCATACACGGTCTGTCAAGCTGCTTATTTCATTCAATCCATCAAACTATAGCTTACAACAACTTACTGCTGTTAATCTAGCTCCATAATTATAGTTTACGCTAATTTGGATAGCCGTAAAAGTTACTAGAATTGTGCCCCCCACCCCACTTTAATACAGAGAATAACATTTATTAATAATATGGCATTAAAAAAAAAGTAATGTTCAGGAAAATAAGAAAGCACTCCCTATGAATCTTCTAGAACACATCTGCTCGGTAAGGAGTGTCTTGTCACAACAACCTAAATCAGATATATGGTAAAGGGTTCTTCATCTAAACAGGTACTTGAATCTGGTCAACCAAATAGATGGTAATGGGTGTGTTGTCACAATAAGATAACACTAGTACTTGGTAACGGGTTCCCAATCCTAAATCATCCAATTTCATGGTAAAGGGTACCTTGTCACCACATTGTAAATTTAATATTGGTAAAAAATTCCTAATCTAAATAGAGCCTTGGAAAAGATTGAGGTTGTGTCACAAGCATTGGTCAACCGTAAAGTATGTCAAATACGGTAACCCAGTCTAGAACTTGGTAAAGGGTTCCTAATTCCAATAACTGGCCCATTCACCAGGACTCACATTTAGTCAGCAATCACACTTTAGGTATCTGACAAGCATAAAGTATTTAAACAGTTATTATTGGAGTGAGAGAGTTGACAGTCCTGTGATAGGCACTATTAAAGGTGTATCATAGTTACTAGGCTAATCCCACATATAACACAAGGAGTCTTGTCATAATGGTGTTTGGTAAAGGTTACCAATCCTAAAAGAGGTGACATTTCAATATATTGATATAGGGTGTCTTGTCAATAGACATGTTATAAATCTGATACTAAAATTTTAATGAGCCTTCAATTTTTTGTGCCACATGACACACAGTTTTCCAACCAATAATGGTCACTAATGTATATTAGACTCTCCACTCTAACATTAAAAGTGATCATCACGCTAACTTTGTGCATTCTCTTACAATACAAATATCAGCTACAAAATCCAAGCACAAAGTGTGTGGGGATACTCTATTAACAAGAAAAACGGAATCTCACCATTAATATGTGACCGTCTACAGGAAAACCGGGCGCAACGTGGCGTGCGTAAATATCGAGAAAATATCGATCGATTTCTTAAAAATGTATTGTTTCAAGCCGACGGAAGGGAATGGTTAGGTCTATTATAGTGGGAACGACTGATAAAACTTGGAGAACTCAATATCTGGACGCCGAAAAGTCTGTAAGTGCAAAAAAAAAATTTTGAAGGGTGCCGAGTTGTGCCCGGTTTTCCTGTAGACGGTCACATTATAGAAGTGCAGTATGTATCTGCTGTTACTAGAATCAGTTGGGCTCTCCCAAAGCTATTCCACAGTGTCACCTGTCCAGTGGAGGTACACTGTAGAGGAGTATAGCCAGACCTATTCGGTTTCTATATTCATAAGTTCCAGTTTCCTCATAGCTCCATCAATGCTGCAGATAGCAAGGTGGAACTCCCAACAGCCTGAAAATAGAGATGGGGAAAAATGTTAATGAAAGTAACCTCAATATGGGTTAGACTCCTGATTCTAAATAATAGTCCAAACATGTGCTTGCATGCATAAGGTCATCAAACACTCCTGACTTGAGTAAATTATGAATGTGTGCCAAAATGTGACCGAGTACTTTTAACACAATAGTAAACTCCTTATCAATGTCTCAGTACTCGCATTGCCCAATGTTATGTCATGCAATACAATCTGTGTCAGCAGTGAATCTATAAATACCCAATATTTAACCTTGACTAAGGTTAGGGTTTTATAGAGAAGGGAGGGAAACCTGGGATTTCCCACCCCAAGCGGAAGTTCCTCCCCATCCCGAAACAATTTGCATAAATCAGCTACATTACAATAACTAAAAAGTGACCATTGAAGTAACGTTAAGGGCAGCCTCGAAACAGTGAGGACTTTCAGTTGTCAGTTGCCTGATCACTACGTGCAAATTCCAGATAAAATTTGCATTCGCAATTTAGACAAAGTAGCTAGCTACTGCCTACCACTACATAATGACTGCCACCCTATCTTAAAGATTAGAACCAACATCCCAGCAGATTATTCAGCATATTTTCTGGGGGCTGCATCTATGATGCTGAGGCTTCTCTTTTCTGCTGCTAGATACTAATACCTAAACTTACTATTTGACAAATTCAATCAATACTTTCTTTCAAACCTGGTCATTAAAAAGTTGCAGCTACCCAAATTTAAAACTCAAACATTATACAAATAGCGCACACCATAAATTACAATCACACTAGTTCACCCACACTAAATCACTACCACTAAAAAGCTTTGGTAAATTACTTCATCTCAATGACATCTCTCGTGTTCTAGGGGGGCTCCGTCTAGCCTGACCTTTATTGACACCATCAACCTCCTACTACTCACACCACAGCGCACAAAATACGCGAAAACTGGAGAATTTATATCACGCATTGACGGTCAATGATCGGTAAAGGGTCTTCACTATATACCTGAGCTGCTCTGGGGAGAAAACGGCGTGGCTGCACTACGAGGATTAAAAGAAATGCTGCAAGATTTCCTGAGACATCTGGGGAAAACCACTCACCTGGGAGCATTATTTACAATTTTAGGTGAGTTTATTTTCCTTTGGCTCTTGAGGTGATTTATACAGGTGTGGAGGGGGGGGGGG
>WLWD01002972.1_pt1 | contig 60686 bp, 36 predicted proteins | sample 6712731 | NCBI WGS metagenome assembly WLWD01 (sample SAMN12718690, study PRJNA576275) | sponge metagenome | isolation source: marine sponge | host: Mycale hentscheli | place: New Zealand: South Island, Marlborough, Capsize Point | collected 2014-11-01 | reverse complement strand
CAACTGGAGACTGAAACAGAACGACCGGAGACTGAAACAGGTCGAGCAGACTGACCACAGACTGGTACAGGTCGAGCAGACTGACTGGAGACTGGTACTGTACAACTGGAGACTGGTACAGAACGACCGGAGACTGGCACAGGTTCAGCAGACTGACCGGAGACTGGTACTGTACAACTGGAGACTGGTACTGTACAACTGGAGACTGGTACAGAACGACCGGAGACTGGTACAGGTCAAGCAGACTGACCAGAGACTGGTACAGGTCGAGCAGACTGACCGGAGACTGGTACAGAACGACCGGAGACTGGTACAGGTCGAGCAGACTGACCAGAGACTGGTACTGTACAACTGGAGACTGAAACAGAACAACCGGAGACTGGTGCAAGTCGAGCAGACTGACTGGAGACTGGTACTGTACAACTGGAGACTGAAACAGAACAACCGGAGACTGGTGCAAGTCGAGCAGACTGACTGGAGACTGGTACTGTACAACTGGAGACTGGCACAGGTCAAGCAGACTGACCAGAGACTGGTACAGGTCGAGCAGACTGACTGGAGACTGGTACTGTACAACTAGAGACTGGTACTGTACAACTGAAGACTGGTACTGTACAACTGGAGACTGAAACAGAACGACCGGAGACTGGTACAGGTCGAGCAGACTGACTGGAGACTGGTACTATACAATTGGAGACTGGCACAGATTGAGCAGACTGACCAGAGACTGGTACAGGTCGAGCAGACTGACTGGAGACTGGTACCGTACAACTGGAGACTGGTACAGGTCAAGCAGACTGACCAGAGACTGGTACAGGTCGAGCAGACTGACTGGAGACTGGTACTGTACAACTGGAGACTGAAACAGAACGACCGGAGACTGAAACAGGTCGAGCAGACTGACCACAGACTGGTACAGGTCGAGCAGACTGACTGGAGACTGGTACTGTAATCCTGGAGACTGGTACAGAACGAACGGAGACTGGTACACGTCGAGCAGACTGACTGGAGACTGGTACTGTACAACTGGAGACTGGTACAGAACGACCGGAGACTGGTACACGTCGAGCAGACTGACTAGAGACTGGTACTGTACAACTGGAGACTGGTACAGAACGACCGGAGACTCGCACAGGTTGAGCAGACTGACCAGAGACTGGTACAGGTCGAGCAGACTGACTGGAGACTGGTACTGTACAACTGGAGACTGGCACAGGTCAAGCAGACTGACCAGAGACTGGTACAGGTCGAGCAGACTGACTGGAGACTGGTACTGTACAACTGGAGACTGAAACAGAACGACCGGAGACTGGTACAGGTCGAGCAGACTGACTGGAGACTAGTACAGGTCGAGCAGACTGACTGGAGACTGGTACTATACAACTGGAGACTGGCACAGATTGAGCAGACTGACCAGAGACTGGTACTGTACAACTGGAGACTGAAACAGAACGACCGGAGACTGGTACAGGTCGAGCAGACTGACTGGAGACTGGTACTGTACAACTGGAGACTGGCACAGGTCAAGCAGACTGACTGGAGACTGGTACTGACCAACTGGAGACTGGTACTGTACAACTGGAGACTGATACGGTACAACTGGAGACTGAAACAGAACGACCGGAGACTGGAACAGGTCGAGCAGACTGACCACAGACTGGTACAGGTCGAGCAGACTGACTGGAGACAGGTACTGTACAACTGGAGACTGGTACAGAACGACCGGAGACTGGAACAGGTCGAGCAGACTGACTGGAGACTGGTACAGAACGACTGGAGACTGGAACAGGTCGAGCAGACTGACTGGAGACTGGTACTGACCAACTGGAGACTGGCACAGGTTGAGCAGACTAACCAGAGACTGGTACAGGTCGAGCAGACTGACTGGAGACTGGTACAGAACGACCAGAGACTGGTACAGGTCGAGAAGACTGACCAGAGACTGGTACAGGTCGAGCAGACCGACTGGAGACTGGCACTGTACAACTGGAGACTGGTACAGGTCGAGCAGACCGACCGGAGACTGGTACTGTACAACTGGAGACTGGTACAGAACGACCGGAGACTGGTACAGGTCGAGCAGACTGACCAGAGACTGGTACAGGTCGAGCAGACTGACCGGAGACTGGTACAGAACGACCGGAGACTGGTACAGGTCGAGCAGACTGACTGGAGACTGGTACAGAACGACTGGAGACTGGAACAGGTCGAGCAGACTGACTGGAGACTGGTACTGACCAACTGGAGACTGGCACAGGTTGAGCAGACTAACCAGAGACTGGTACAGGTCGAGCAGACTGACTGGAGACTGGTACAGAACGACCAGAGACTGGTACAGGTCGAGAAGACTGACCAGAGACTGGTACAGGTCGAGCAGACTGACTGGAGACTGGTACTGTACAACTGGAGAATGGTACTGTACAACTGGAGACTGGCACAGGTCAAGAGCAGACTGACCAGAGACTGGTACAGGTCGAGCAGACTGACTGGAGACTGGTACTGTACAACTGGAGACTGGCACAGGTCAAGAGCAGACTGACCAGAGACTAGTACAGGTCGAGCAGACTGACTGGAGACTGGTACTGTACAACTGGAGACTGGCACAGGTCAAGCAGACTGACCAGAGACTGGTACAGGTCGAGCAGACTGACTGGAGACTGGTACTATACAACTGGAGACTGGCACAGGTCAAGCAGACTGACCAGAGACTGGTACAGGTCGAGCAGACTGACCGGAGACTGGTACTGTACAACTGGAGACTGGCACAGAACGACTGGAGACTGGTACAGGTCGAGCAGACTGACTAGAGACTGGTACTGTACAACTGGAGACTGGTACAGGTCGAGCAGACTGACCAGAGACTGGTACTGTACAACTGAAAACTGGTACAGAACGACTGGAGACTGGCACAGGTTGAGCAGACTGACCAGAAACTGGTACAGGTCGAGCAGACTGACTAGAGACAGGTACTGTACAACTGGAGACTGGTACAGAACGATCGGAGACTGGCACAGGTTGAGCAGACTGACCAGAGACTGGCACAGGTTGAGCAGACTGACAAGAGACTGGTACTGTACAACTGGAGACTGAAACAGAACGACCGGAGACTGGTACTGTACAACTGGAGACTGGTACAGAATGACCGGAGACTGGCACAGGTCGAGCAGACTGACCAGAGACTGGCACAGGTTGAGCAGACTGACCAGAGACTGGCACAGGTTGAGCAGACTGACCAGAGACTGGTACTGTAAAACTGAAAACTGGTACAGAACGACTGGAGACTGGCACAGGTCAAGCAGACTGACCAGAGACTGGTACTGTACAACTGGAGACTGAAACAGAACGACCGGAGACTGGAACAGGTCGAGCAGACTGACCACAGACTGGTACAGGTCGAGCAGACTGACCGGTGACTGGTACTGTACAACTGGAAACTGGTACAGAACGATCGGAGACTGGAACAGGTTGAGCAGACTGACCAGAGACTGGTACAGGTCGAGCAGACTGACTGGAGACTGGTACAGAACGACCGGAGACTGGTACTGTACACGTCGAGCAGACTGACTGGAGATTGGTACTGTACAACTGGAGACTGGTACAGAACGACCGGAGACTCGCACAGGTTGAGCAGACTGACCAGAGACTGGTACAGGTCGAGCAGACTGACTGGAGACTGGTACTGTACAACTGGAGACTGGTACAGGTCGAGCAGACTGACTGGAGACTGGTACTGTACAACTGGAGACTGGTACAGAACGACCGGAGACTGGAACAGGTCGAGCAGACTGACCGGAGACTGGTACAGGTCGAGCAGACTGACTGGAGACTGGTACTATACAACTGGAGACTGGCACAGATTGAGCAGACTGACCAGAGACTGGTACAGGTCGAGCAGACTGACCAGAGACTGGTACAAACATCTGAACAGGAAGATTTATGACAAGATGATTGTGGAGGTGTGTCATCTACAATTGGTGCAGGGTTAGCTACATACACTAAACAAGAAATATATTTTTGGAGTATTAGTTTGTAATACTTTTTTAATTAAAAGGTATGAATGCAAGATTTTGTATTAGTAGAAAGTAGAAAATAAAAGATCTCCTGAAACATATTTCTATTGGACAGATTCATTCTATTGTTTAGCTCTGGAAAGTACAGAATCAAGTGTTCCATGCTGGCATCATTATATAGTATTTGTATTTGTATTTAAATATATATTCAAGTATTTGACCCTAACCCTGCATCATGCTATATAGAACCAATTTATCAAACTGACTGACTGACAAAGCGAGTGCTTTAACCTTCTCTCACTTCTGGGTTAATTAAAATAAACTCACTAAATTTTGAATTTTGGTGAAGATCTTCCCACCTGGCCTTTTCACCTCTTTGCAACTTCACTAGTATCATCACTGGAAGTGAATCTTGCCTTCTCGCTTGAATCCAACCTGCTGTAAAATAAACTAGCTTCTTTATTAAAGAACCCGCTTCCTTGCTTCCTCACCACCTGGAAAAAAAAAAAGAAAAAAGGGAAGCATAATAAAATACAATGACATTATAATCTATTGTGCACTAACATTTGTGGGTTCCATTCATTTGGTACGTGTATGGTCTCTCATACAGAAAGGAATATTAGCAGAAGTAGAAAGTAGTATGCAACAAATTAACTGAATGCTATATAATGTAAACATCAACAAAAAAAATGTGAACACAGGGCCCCATTAATTATTTTTTACTTTCAGATACTGAGCTCTTCAAGCTTTATAACTGTAGCTTCAACCATTACTGACAAATGTGGCCTATAACCATCAAAATATGTGGGCTTATTGAATACATTACAGGGCTTCATACAGGATATTCTTCTGGGGGGGGAGGAACTTTTTTATATTCCTACCTAGGATAGCGTGTGGCTAAATAGGCCACAGAGAGGGTTAAGGACAATACGAGCTGCTTTGTCCACTGTTACACTTCAGAGGTATACGGGGATTTTTTCAGAAACATTTAAACTTTTGAACTTAATCCTAGTCCTTCCAGTTGGAACAGCATCAGTTGAAAGATCTTCCAGCTATATGAAGCTCATTAAGACCCAGACCCGTATACACAAGTATCACTGACCAAAGCCTTGGTCGGCTCATGAGAATTGCCATTGAGGCCCTGAGCTTTCGGCTGTAAACTTTGATGAAGTTCTAGAGAGTTTCCAACAAACAAACAAACAAATAAAAGAATTGTGCTTTGATTTACATTTTTGAATAAAAAAAGAATTTTGCTCTGAGTTACCATTTATAATTATAATTAAGAATTCAGCTTTCTTTGGGGAGGGGGGTTAATTCCAGGACCATTCCCCCTCTGCTCTGTATGAAGCCCTCCTATAAGAACTACATAATTGATTTTCCTGACAATGCATTGTGCTAGAGTTCTCCTGTAGATGATCACACATACATTAAGGATTGCATTACATAAAAATAAGCACAGAATGCTAAAATAGTATTATGAGATTGTAAGAGCAAAATGACAATAAACACGAAAACATGCTCATTAGTGTAATGTGACTACAGTTTGTAGCTTCCATTTGATTCAATGGTTTGATTTATACAGATGATATAAATTATTTACCTTCTGATTGTCCATACTCCTTTAGAAATTGTTGCCTAGGAATTAATGGGTGTTGTCTATAAACTGTGACTTTATTTTGGCTTTTAGCATGCTTCCTGCGATAGCTTCTCTTCTTCACCCATCGCTAATAACAAAAATGTTACACAAATCATCCTAATGTATAGATATGAACAAACAACACTTACTTCAACCTGAGCAATGCTGAGACCAACATCAGTAGCAGCAACAATGATTATTGGCACCATCTCCTTGGACGTCCCAGTCATGCCACATTCAAAATGAGCATTTAAACAATAGACCTATGACAGTAGAAACAGGTCATTGCATACCATACTACCCTATTTGACAAGTGTAACATGTGGTAGCTAATTGGCAACAGGCTAGACTGGATTCAACAATAAAAAAAATAGTGGTATGAACATATATTATAATTCTTCTATGGTCACGACAACAGGATTCCAATGGGTTAATTGATTAATAACATTCATTAATATGCTTATTATCTACACTTGAAGAGTTTGCCAAGTAATAAATTCAGTCAATAGGTTTTCCTTAAAATTTTTTCAGGGGAAATATATATGAAACGAATCATAGGATGAAAAAACAAAAACAATTTGTTTCAACAAGCATAATATTTGAGAGGAGGGAAAGAAAATTTAATACTTTCATAAAGCAAATATGAAAACATCACACTCAGTTACATTAATTGTAGGGTCCCTGTCAGACACAACATTCCTATTTTCTTCTTAATGTAATATTCTTACTTGTGCCTTAGTAAATTTCTTCCTGGAGTTTTTTTTAGGTTGTGGCTCAATTTCTTCGCAGCTGCTTTCACTACAGCTCTCATCCCCTACACCTTGCATCTCTAGTCATCCACCACCTCCACGATATAGTCATCCGTCATATTCCTGATACACCATACTCGAAGTTGAACTCCATAAAACCTCTTTCCCACGTGGCCTGGACCTTCAGCTTTTGTTCAGCGAGCTATTATAGCTTTTAGAAGGTACGGAGCGCGTAGTCGTGGTAACGGGATGAGGGTTTTCAATCGCGCGTAACTATTTTTTACGTCTAGAGGAATCCAACAAATCGAAGTAGGTTAGTTTGGAAGTTTTTTTTTCAAGTACATACGCGTAGAAATTTCCTGGATCAGCTTTGTCTTTTGTGAGTCAGGGGATGCTTCCCAGACGTCCTATGTCGCAACTCTTAGTACGTGAACGATAGAGACGGGTGTAAATAATTGTGTTGAGGTAGCTGAAAGTATTACTCTGGGAATGAGAATTTCTGTTTAGCATTAGGCTGCGGTTATCTGTGGAGTAGCTAGGATTCATGGAGGAATTAGTGCTAGGGCTCTGCAAGGACACTATCACAGAGTTATAGATTAGTCACTTGAAAACAAATTTTAGGTGAAGCCATACAAACTGATAGGAAAATAATTAAGGAAATACATAAAGAACAGCTTAAGGGTGCTGGAAGACTGCCAAGAGATCCTTCTCTTGCATCTGTAACAGTAGGCATCTCCAAGAGACCTTCAAAGTTGATGTCAGTGAAGAGGATATGGAATTCATGGCCTCCAGAATATTGCTTTGCTTTCAGGGAGTGATAAGAAGAACAATCCAAGCTTACAAAAAAGGGAGTTCCTCATTGTGCAAATGCCATCACAAATCATTTTCAATGGTGTAGACATAAAGGAGAATGTGAGGTAAAAAATCAAATATATTTAAATATTATAATTATGAGGTGAAATAGGTATGTGATCAATTAACATATTTAGTAACTCAGAGGTGGACAGAACCAAAAAGTGCCTTCTACATTTGGCAGACCTTGTGGAATCACACCTGCATCTTGTATAGCTCAAATGAAAGAAGTCGCACCTCCTTCATTATCTTCTGACCATGTTCCTCCTCTGAATGTTTCTTCACATTCTATTGTGCAAAGTTTGTGCTGGAATTCCAGACAGGCACATCGACCTACAGAATGGAGATACCTAAACCTACACCAGTGGTTGTAAGGTCTCTAAGATCATTTTGACCAATAGTCAGGTAGCTTAGCGGTATTACAGTTCATCGTTGGACAAAAGTACCAAATTTTGCATGAGACTTTCTTTCAACCTGCTTAATAATATTAGCCTAGGAGCCCACCGGAAAATTTAAGCGTGCTCGCTGAGTGACAAAATGGCTGCCAATATTGGCATCAACACTGTTTATAGAATTCTAGCATTGTTTTAACCAACATAAATAATTATTTTGGACCATACAGTACTTTATTGATGTATCTAGTATAACTGTTTATTCATAAAGAGTCCTGGTTGCATTTACAACTGCATAGTGGTGAACAGGCCAGATTAGCTTTTGCACATTTGCATCTGTTACAGTCTCCTTTGCAGGCACATTTGATTAACTGATTGCATGCCTTCGAAACCTCTGGTATAGTTATCCAAACAGGCACCCATGTCTTTCCAGGTGTAGCCTTGGACCAAGCAAATTCACTAGGAGGTGGTACCACTTGATATACCTGAGTGCTGGTTGTCCATATTCCAGCTTGGTATACTGCCCGTTGTGAATGTTGAAGAAGCGCATTCTGTGTTGGTGGTATATTGTCAATGCTTCGGTTCTTGCGGCAAAACAGTTCCTCCCTGGCCTCATTCACTGAACTCAGTGGACTGGTTTTGTCATACAGTACAACTGTGAATCTTTCTATTCTCTGAAAGTGGTCAGACTCAGCATGCAAAAGCTCAAAGGGATGAGCAGCCAAAAAAGTAAATGTTTGAGTAACTTCCTCATAAGCCTGCCATGCCTGCCATGCTGACTTCTTGCCCCTACCTCTGAATGCTGATGTGGTGTCACAGCCGGTCAGTGCATGGAACACTGGTAATGCTCGTGCTCTTGGCTCTCCAATAGTGATGCATATGGCATTAATGTTGTAGAACCTGAAGTTCTTACCTGTGCCAAACGCGACCCAAACATCAACAGATGATTGAGTAGAAGTTAGGTTGAAGAATGCACCAACCAGGATAGCAATAACATCACTATCGGCAGTGCGTACTTTGATTGTCCTCATTCCATGTTCCAGTGCATGTAACAAGTGCACGACAATTCTGGTGTCTGCTTCCTCATGGTTGCAGTCAGGCATTGCAGTACTATTGAGGCCTAAAGATACCACAGACTCACCAGACGTAATGTACACAGCTTTGTCTGGTGAGAAAGTGAAATCAGCACACTTAGATGTGAGAAATGCAAAAAGTTCCTTCTTGTTGTTTGGGTCGCGCAAGAAGTCCATCCAGTTGCTGGGGAGCTTTGTTTGACTCAATACCTTCCTGAGCAATCCTTTCCCTCTCTTTTCTCGGGTAGACTCCTTCAGACTATCTGCAATGTAGGTGTCCCATACCACATCTATCCTTGATGATTTCTGCAGCTGATCAATCAAGTAAGGGATGAACACGTGCTCCGCATATTCATTGAAAGTACTCACAGCTTTTGTAGAGAGAATGTGTACGATAACTGCACCATCTAGTACTGTGCAATCATACATAGAAGGAGGATCAGACACCTCAGCCTGCTCAATACAATTTAGCATATCAGACTTCGTGCCCGGCAAGTAAAGCTTTCCTAAGTCTGACAGCGAAGGTGGGAAGGACTGGATCTCATGGGCAAAGAACTCCTTCAAGTCTCCTTCACGACTTTGCATTGATATATATAACTGGCTAAAGAGTGCAACATTGTTTTGCAATGTTTTGATCTTCTTTCCCTGCTTGGAAATTGCTTTTGGCCGAGGTCTCTTGTAAAGAGCAAGGGAATTCCTCTTGATTGGGTCATGAATAGAAACAGTGCGGTCTTCAAGAACACTTTTGACAAACTCTTGATACTGCTTCTTGCCAGTTTCTTCTATACCATACAGAGCATTTGACACCGATTCATCCAGGCAGTTCCGACTGTCAAGCGTTACTAACTTTTGAAAATCATCCAAGAAGGGATTACCCATCCTCTGAATCGTTTTGAAGAGGCTAGTGACTTGCTTCAGGAATGCTTTCTGTGTTGCATAACCCTGCTCATGGTGTTGAAAATGTTGAGAGCCTAGTTTGGTATCAGGAAGATACTCCGCCTCAAATTGCCTCTGCAGTCTTGCCAGCTCTGGCCCTGAGAGCATCCACCGCCTGAAGGCAACAGGATTCTCAGTGAGTCCTATACAGCCACCAGAGCCTTTCACAAAAGCATTTTCCTGCTCATGAGCCTGGTCAATTGGAATAGATGAAAACTTTTTGTTGGTCTTTGAAATAACCCAGTGGCATTCCTGGTCAAATTCATCTTTGATAGACATGGGCAAATTGTGGGGTCTCGTTCTGCGCACAGACGCGAGTCGCCAACAGTTCCGGCTGGCAACGAATAGCTCGCTGCCACCAGAATCTAGCAAGAGGGCAAGCCTCACTTTGAGTTAATAATACTACGGTAAACTAGACTGAATTACAACACGTGGTGAGGGGTTTGATATACGTATCCACCTCACCACACAACCAATCAAAACGACGCACACACAAAACAACAAGTTCCTGATAACGCACAACTACAACTCAACTACAGCATGATAATGTGATACACAACATAAACATAAACTAGCTATCTCGGTTCTTGAATGTGGGCTGGCCCACATCTCCCCCCTCCTCCTTCGACAGCACGGTGACACCGACGTTTCTCCCGTCGTGGCACCTGCTTAGGTCATCCGCTACGACGTTATGATCTCCCCGACGGTAGGTGACGTCGAACTGGAACTCGGAAAGTTTCAGAGCCCAACCATACACCCTCCGATTCTTCTGTTTCCCCGACTTGAGCCACTCCAGGCCCCTATGGTCTGTAATAATTAGAAACCTCCTCCCGTATAAATAAAACGCAAAATGCTGTACTGCCTCGTACAGTGCCAACCCCTCCAACTCCTGGGCACTATAGCGAACTTGGGCACCCTTCAGTTGCCTCGAGAAGAACGCCACCGGCTTCCACTCCTCGTCTCTCCTTACTGACAGCACAGCTCCAATCCCTGATGCACTGGCATCACTTTCCAGGCAAAACTCGTCTTCCTTGCACGGAACATTCAAACACACATGATCACATAATGACACACACAACTTACGAAAGGCCTCCAGCATGGGGCTTGTCCACAGCACCTCCCCAGGTGACGTCTTAGCCGTGTGCGACGTTAGCAGAGACGACCACCTGTGAAAACCTCTTACAAACCTCCGATAATATCCTATGAGACCCAGGAAGGCCCTTAATTGCTTCCTTGTCTTTGGTACTGGATGTTCTGCAATGGCCTTGATCCTCGCCTCCGGCACTTTCATCGAACCATCTCCAATTACATGTCCCAAGAACTCCAGTTTCCTTTTCCCGAACACACACTTACTCCTCTTGCACGTCAACCCTGCCTCTTTCAGCTCTCCAAACAGTTTCCTTAGATGCATCACATGCACCTCCCAACAGCACGACACAACCAACACATCATCTATGTAGACTTTCGCGAAGTCTACACATTCCACTAGTACCTCATCCATCAGTCTTTGAAATACAGACGGAGCGTTGGCCAACCCAAACGGCATCCGTCTGTACTGGTATTTCCCAAAGGGGCAGACGAAACATGTCTTTTCCCTGTCTTCGCTCACTACCTCCACCTGGTGAAACCCCTTAGCCAGGTCCACCTTTGATAAAACTCTACCGCTTCCCACTCTCTCCATCATTTCTTCTAGGCCTGGAATGTAGTAAGGTTCCTTGACAGTCACCTCATTGAGCTTTCGATAATCTACGCATAGCCTAATCCCACCTCCCACCTTTTTCACCGGAACCAATGGCGACGACCAACAGCTACGACTACGCTCTATCACACCACACTCCAGCAACCCATCCAGCTCTGCTTTAACCTCATCCCTAATGCCCATCGGCACTGAATAGGGAGACAGTCTTATGGGAGGACTGTCCCCAGTGTCAATGGTCATCTTGACCCTGTCTGTATTTCCGGGAACGTCCGAAAACACATCACCAAACTCTCCCATCAGATCCTCCAAATCGTCTTTCACAAATCCAACACATTCCTCTCTCAGCACATTCCTCTCTTGTTCCGCATCCTCCAACACTAAGTCCAACCTCCTGATGTTCGTTCTCTCTCTATACTTCTTCAGACAATTCACATGTACTACCTTGGCATGTTTCACGTTCCCAACCTTTCCAATCTTATAGTTCACTGAGCCCATCTTACACAACACCTTAAATGACCCCTCCCAGGAGTCTGCCAACTTGCAAGACATCCCAGGTATCCTATACAACACCAAATCCCCTTCCTCAAACGTCCTCATCTTACACCCTCTGTTGAGGTATTTCATTCTTCCTTCCTTTCCCTTATTCATTCCCAACGCAGCACAGTCTCGCATGCGTTCCAATCTATCCATTAGTCCTGACACCCAATCGCACACATTTCTCTCCTTCCCTTCCACTTCAAATATCCCATGATATAATGCGTCCAAGGGCGTTCTGACCCTGAAACCAAATACTACGTCAAACGGGCTGAACCCGCTATCTGCATGGGGCATCTGCCTCAAGACATACAGTGCTAATGGTACTTGTCCTACCCAATCCACTCTATCCTCTATACACCTGCCCAGCACTCCCTTTAGCGTGCCGTGCATCCTTTCCATCATCCCGTTTGTCTGCGGGTGGTAGGGAGACGTCCTCAACTTCTCCACTCCCAACAGTTCGCATAACTGTTTCACGACCCTGCCGCAGAACTGGGCACCTTGGTCGGACAACAGTTGCTCCAGTATGGCCGTCCTGGAGAAGATGCTCCAGAGGCCCTCTGCTACCGACTTAGCTGTAATGCTGCGCAGTGGAACTGCTTCGGGCCACCGTGTGGCCATGCAAACATAGGTCAGGAGGAAACGACATCCTCCCTTTCCCTTAGGCAGGGGACCCACCAAGTCCACCGCCACACTCTCAAATGGTTCGGTAAGCACCGGCCTCTCCACAGCGGGTGCCCTACTTGGCCTAGCCTTGCTCTTCTGTTGACACACCTTGCATCCCCTGCAGTGGTCTTCCACATCCTTCACCATTCCTGGCCAAAGGAAATATCTCGACACTAGCTTCGCCACCTTTCCACCACCTAGGTGTCCACACTTCTCATGTGCCATCTCCAGAATTCTCGATCTAAATTCCTTCGGCACCACCATTACATCTACAAACTCCTCCCAAGACACGTACATGCCTCTCAGCAACAGTTCCTTATCCCATTTAAACCCTCTTTCTCTTCTGGTCCCCAACTCTCTCCAAGTCTTCAGACTATCGTCTATTAGTAACTTCTCTCTAAATTCCTTCCCATCCTTGCCCCTCTCCATAGGACCAATCTCTCTAGCCAATCTATCAAATTCCTCCTCACCCTTGTTCGCTGTCACAGACCCCAACGCCTTGGGTTCCCCTTCTAATTCCACGTCTTCCTCAACCTCGCTCTCCCTGCTTCTCGCTTGCTCCGATCCTTCCTCTTCCCAACTTGTCGGAGGATCCAACTCCATCTCGTCACCGGACGCTTCGTCGGACAACTCTACTGTGCACCAGAGATCTTTCACTCCAGCGTCCTCCTCACACTCGTCCAGCTCGGCTTCAATCCTGGCTTGGTTCCTAGTCAGCATATTGACCTTGGGCTCCTCTATCTCTGTCGCCTGACTCCTACTCCCGTACTCCTCTATGGCCTTTGCATATGTTACAGCCTCCTCTCGGTCCCGCAGGTTCAGGGGGACAATGCAGATCACCCCTTCTCCTTCCCTTTCGTCTATCATCGCCAGGTGAGATCGCACTAGTCCTCCCACTTCGAACTTGACAATCGTACTTCTGTGGGCTCTCCGACCCCCGTGTACATCAGCTACCTGGATCTCTCCACAGTCCCTGTAGCCCTCTTCTAACAATGACTTGGGCACCACCCCCACACTGGCTCCCGAATCCACCAATACCTTGCACTCTGTTCCATTCACCCGACCCCAAGCAATGTTGTCCTTCTTTTCCCCAACAATCACCGTCGCCACCTTGCCTCCTTCTCTCTTCAAGGGAGCACCCACCTTTTTGCTGACGCATTTAGTGCTACAGTGCCCCGGCTTGCCACAGGTGAAGCAAGTGATGGTTCTAGGTTCTGGCCTGAACTCAGTCCTACTGCCAAATCCCGTTCTGCCTTTGTTATCCTTGCACTCTCCTGCCCTGTGGCCCTTCCCGCCACAGGAGAAACACGTTATCTCCCGACCTCCATACCCTTCTCGAACATCTCCTCTAAATCCTCTCCTCTCTGATCCAACCTCACCCAACCATGGCTTGTAAAAGTTGCCCTTCTGTCTACCTGACACCCAGGTTTCCCACATCTCCCGCAATTCCTTCAAACTCTTGATAGGCTTTGTCTCCATGTAGACCTTGCCCGGCTGGGGCAGCACCCGCCTGGTGACTGCTGTAGCCAGCGCCACCACACACTGTTCCAGGGTTTCACACACTTGTAGGACACCTTTACATGTCTTAACAATGTGTTCACAGGCGTCTCCACCTGCTAAGTGCTTGAACCCTTCCCCAGACAGCTCAAACAGGTTACGCCCGTAAGTGAGAGTGGTCTCACCTACTGTTTGTAACAGGGCCTGCTTAACAACACTGTATCCCATCTCTCCATCCCTTTCAGCAGATACCCTGGCACACAACCTCTCCGGCAAGCGGGGGTATAGTCTCTCTGACCAGCTCCCCTCATCTACCTTGCATTCCTTCAATAGACGTTCAAACTTGCATAAGTAGTCACCCAACTCAGTACCCTCCTTGTATGACCCCAGAGCCCTCATCTTCTCCTGTTGCAGCTCCTTCAAGTCTTTTCTCTCCTCTTCCGCCCTCCTTCTTTCCAAATTCTCTTCTCTCCTCCTCTCTGCCTCTACCCGCATAAATTCCCTCTGCCTATCTTCGTCCTCCCTCCTTCTCTCTCTCTCCCTCTCTTCTCTCTCTTCTATCCTCCGCCTTTCCTCAACCTCTTTCCTCTCGTCCCTCTCCATCATGTATCTCATGAGACTACTCAGTTCTCCCTCTTCCTTCCGAGCCATATTCTCGTCCTCACTAAACTCTTCCCCAACTCGTGTAACTCCCTCCAAGCCCGAATACTCTTCCTGCCTCTCGTCCCCACTCACGTCCTCCACTAACTCTATCTCCTGATCAGGCTTACCCTCGGCAGGTCGCGTTGGATAAGGTGATCTCTTGTGCAGCTGAGGCCGGGAATGAGGTTTGTAATCAGAATCCACAGGCGGCAATCTCTTAGGGTGCTTCTTACGAGTCGCCACGGTTCCAACGTCAGTCATAGGAAGGTGTGTGTCTGCGCCTCCCTACTGGCGACCTGTACAAATCAAACACAACAATGATAATAAAACTCAACGAAAGGAACGGTTACAGGTAAAGCACTGATGCAACAAGAAAAATAAATCACAAACAAAAATTCACAAGGTACAACAACTGTTAAGGTGGAAGCCCTGTCCAGCTGAGGTTGCTCCTCTTGCAGCCGTAGCCCAAAGGAGATGAAGCTCCACAACCGAGGTTAGGATGCTGTGATGAAGTTTTCCCGACGCCGCCTAAGCCCGTCTGGAGTGAAGTTCCACGACCGCAGTCTGGGACTGTGAATAGGGTTCCAACGCAGCCTAGGCTCGTATGGAGTGCAACGCCACGACCGTAGTCTGACTGTCTGTTCGCGTGTAGGACGAATCCTAGAGTCTTCCAGGACGAATCCCTTGTACTCTTTACTGGTCCGAAATCCCTCGCAACAAATTGCTGTGGGTCTCTCGTTGATCCTCGTAGGAATGTCTTCCGCCCAAGGATCCCACCGCTGCCACCAAATCTGTGGGGTCTCGTTCTGCGCACAGACGCGAGTCGCCAACAGTTCCGGCTGGCAACGAATAGCACGCTGCCACCAGAATCTAGCAAGAGGGCAAGCCTCACTTTGAGTTAATAATACTACGGTAAACTAGACTGAATTACAACATGTGGTGAGGGCTTTGATATACGTATCCACCTCACCACACAACCAATCAAAACGACGCACACACAAAACAACAAGTTCCTGATAACGCACAACTACAACTCAACTACAGCATGATAATGTGATACACAACATAAACATAAACTAGCTATCTCTGTTCTTGAATGTGGGCTGGCCCACACAAATGCTTCATGTCCCTGATGTGGACAGGAATCCACCTGGAATAATTCACATGATCCAAGGCAAAGAATAGGGATGTTAGCTCCTCCAATACATGCACATATAAAGGGAAGTTTTTCTCCCTGTGAGCTCGAACAAAGATCAGGATGAGAGTTTCGTATCTCAAGATGAGGTCCCAAAACATAAATGTGGGACTCTTCTTCAGCATGTCACTTCGCCAAGCTTCTTCAGAGAGATTGCTCCCTATTTTCAAGAAAGCTTCCCTTTGAAGTTTCTGGAGAGTCAAAAGGGTGACCTGGTGTGCATGCCTAGTTCGAGTGAGATGAGAAACTTTCAGAAATGAGTCAGCTGTCCCAGAAGAGGCTACATCTGCCTCAATTAAAGCTGTCGTCCAACCAGAAGCTTCCAAAAGATCTCCCAATGTATTCCAGAGGGCCATCTCGATATGCAAACCACCAAACATTACAACATGCACTGACTCACCATGTGTGACTGGCCACCTCCACTGTACGAGCTTTGCCAGGGCAAATAATGGTTGGTCAAAGGTGGTAACTGGAATTTGTCCTGGGTTGAGATGCTGTGTTGCTTGCCTCACCACATCCATGCCATGCTTTATCATTGCAGGGGTAGCAGCCTTCTCATAAAAAAGAGGCAGCAATGCACACAAAGCTGGAGGGTCTTCTGTGAGAGGTTGCTGTGAAGCATGATATGCAGCCCATGCTAAAGCATCTTCACTGGTAATTTCCCCTTTCTCAAAGACTGCCAGTGCATGCTCAATCCATTTTTGTTCCTTGGACTTTGCTTCATCAAGGCAGGTTTGCAGTGCCATAGGAGTTGAGAGAAGAGGTACATCTTCCTCAAGGCAGTGCAGTGTTTCCTCAAGGCTGGTCTGCAGAACTTCTTCAAGGCAGGTCTGCAGTGGTTCCTCAATGCAGGTCTGCAGCAATTGCATATTGGTTGCATGAACAGATACATCTTCCTCAAGGCAGGTCGGCAGTGATTGCATACTGGTTGTATTGGTTGGGAGAACAGGTACATCCACAGAAGATGTCTTCAGAGCTACTGCGGGAACAACAGCGTAGCTGTTAGGTAAGTTATGTTGCTTGGTTCTAGAAGGTGATGTTGTAGCAGAGACAGCAGTAGCAATCTCATCCTCAACTTCCAAAACTCTATCATAAGATATACAAATTCCCATGTGATGCAATTGCTGAATGAGTTTCTTGCTCCTGGTCACTTGATGAAGATTGAGACCAATGTAAATAGGCAAGGGTGGCTCATGATCAGGAGAATGTCTTGTCTTTGCAGTACAAGAAGCTGAACCCCTTTTCTTAGTGTTGTATACAATGGCCTGACCAACTGTTAGGCATTCCTGTGATTCACATTGGTCTTGGTCTTTCAAGTTAGGACCATTGAATATAAGAGAGGTAAGTAATTTGAGGCTTGAAGGAAGTGAATTCTCCTGGCAATGTGGTGGGAAAGATCCAGTAAACTTGAAGCTGCTGTGATTGAAAATATCAGTTCTGATTATTGTAGCAGCTTTCGCCAGGGTAATAGCATCCTCAGAAAAATCCCGCTTCTTCATAGCTTCCCTCAGTATACTTTGCACTGCCTTGTTGAATGTAATGATGGTGTTTCTGCCATCAAATTGTTCATCAGCTTCTGGAAAGTGTTCCAGCAAACGTTCCTTCAGCCTTGTTTTGTTAAATCCCTTGGAGATGCCAAAATCTTTGAGACGATTCATGTAGATGGAATGGATATCTGACAGCTTGAAAAGTGATGTTCCAGAGCCAACAGTTTTCTCAATATAGCTTACCAACTCCACAAACACTCTAGATATGTTCATATTTTCTTCATCTGCATGAGCCTTTTCTTCATCTTGATTCAGCTTCCTTATATGACTTCTATAACGGTTTCTGAGGCTGGTAAGACACTTCAAATGGTACTTGGTTTCCTTTGCAATAAGGTCTCCACCATCAATACAACCAAGAAGTTCGGTTTCTTGTAAGACTGTGATCATAGTTCGTATGTTGCTGTCAGCATCAAATGTTGAAACTTGATGGAGATCACCTTCTTCGTGACCTTCCATGCAGAAAACACAGCAGTCAACTTCAATTGCTTGCCGTTTGTTAGGTGGCCTTTGTTCAGGATTATCCATGTGCTTAGCTTTCCTTTTCCTTGCTTTGGTCAACTTAGAGTTGTTGTACTTTAAGTGACAGGATTTGTGCCAAGATGCACGGTGAGCTAAAAGGTCAGCAGCACTTACATTGTCACCAAAGCAGATGCTAGTTGGAAGTGCATCAAGGTCCCTAAACTCCTTTAAATTGGCTAAGAATGATGAATATACATCTATTTTCACACAGCTATTTGTATGACCTTGCATTGGGCACTTCAGTGGCTCTGGTTTATCTTGCTGGCAAATGACACACTGGTTCCAGTCTAATTCCATGACTGTGCTACAGAAATATATTACTTAAGTTAGCTCCTCTAAATGGTTTGTGTCCATTAAACTCACCAAAAACAAGTCCACCAAATCAGTAGCCTCACCTTCATGAATATTGACCTGTAGCTATGCAGTTAATGTAAGAGTGGGGTATTAATTTGGTTGATGGGGTGTTTTGTTGTTACTGCTTGTGAGCCATATATACGAAAGATTGACAATTGTCTATGTTAAGAACTTTTTAAACTTGAGTTTCGTTTACAGGAAGCTAGCATTGCCTAGAGATGTGGAACTAGTAGGGAAGGAATGGGTTTAAAGTTTCTCGCCAGCGAATTTATGTGTTGAATGAAATTCAATCAATTAAGACATGTGAGCCACGGACAGGTTTGGTGGATTTTAGTTCCGTTTTATGCAGCTGTAGACTGTCTCTGTCTGCTTTAGTAGCGACGTGTTGTTGTCTACTGCTATGTAAACTTTGTGTAGGTAGGAAAATTTGACAATATCTATATTGAAAATTAGTTTCCAGGAAAGCTAGCATTGCCTGGAGATGTGAGCTAATAGTGAAGGAATGGGTTAAAGTTTCTCGCCAGCGAATTTGTGTGTTGGGTGGAGTCTAATGTGCAAGCCATGGAGGTGGGGGTGGGGCTAGGTTCGGTGGACTTGAGTTCAGCTATGTGCAGGTGTGGGGCGTTTCTGGCTTCACATTGTGTCGTGCTGTAGATCAGTGTGTGCAGTGAGTAGGGTTTCCAGGTATGTGTTTGCTGGGAATGGGGCATTTTTGTTGGATTTTTTGGTAATGTGAAAACAGCAATTACGAGCGCTAATGTTTTTAGCATTATCCTACGTGACTAAGTCACACATGGTGAGGGGGTGTGTCCATACGTGCATGAAGGAGGGTTGTTTTTTCCTTCAACTCTGTCAGTAGAGTGGATTGTTTTGTAAAGATGATATCTGGAGGCGGAGTAAATCATATTATGTGTGCATTGTCTGTTGTCCTTTCCTCTCATAAGGAAGGATTTTTTTAAAAACTTTTTGACTTGTGAGTGAAGTTAAAATAACAATTGTGAAGGGAGCAGAGAGAAAAACACACTATCTATTCGGATGTTTAGTGTGTTTATAATAGCTCAGGCAACTCTGGTTGTTTTTGTTGTTGTTGTCTTTTTCATATAAATTAATTTTTTTCGCTATTTCTAGTGAGTTTTATATAAACATGTCTTATTTTAGTATAGGACTTACTGCGATATAATTATTTCAATGAAATGTCAATTTTCAAGTTTTTCAAGTTGCAAAACAAATGAAACAACAGCAATTGTGTTATGATGTTTAGATGATGTCAACTACTACAAGTTGTAGCAACTGATAGATTTAAAACTCATTACCATCCAGTGACGTGGAGGAGTAGACAAATTCAACTAGTGCCAAACTACTGAAAACCCTTTTACCAGACTAATTTCTTAACACCCTGCCAATTGTTTGTGGTTTGTCACATCGTGGCTAGCTCACTCTACCCTCTCCACTGATATATGCTTGAGCACTTGTACCCACACTTAGAGTCCCTTTGCCCAGCAATACTGCCCTAGGCTAGCACCATCTTTCCCTGGCACAAATTCTAGTGATTCGTCTTCTTGTCTCAGCTCCTGTAGATTGTCCATTGGTGGTTGCTGTTACTAGGCAACTTTTTTTTTTTTGCAGCGAAAATTTGCCGCTTAGTGTGGATTTACGTGTGGGCAAGGTATCAATAGACGCTGAACTTGACCACATGTTTGCGTTACAATTAGGAAGGAATATTCCCCCAAAATTAGTAGCACGCCATCTGGAATATTGCTAGAAATTACACACATAAATGGGCTCTAATTATCCAACAAGTTAAAAATTGTATTTTTTTTCTTATGCCCTACAGTGATTTCTTCTCCTGTCTTTGCTTACTAATTCCTGAAGTCACTCTCTTCAAAGAAAAAAAAATTCTGTTGAGTAAAGTTTAGACTTGAGATAATGAAGAGTTAATTAGTATGGGGGTGTAGTAGTATGGTAGACTGTTAATGTCCATATGTGGGTGTGGTCAGTTTGGTAGTAGACTGTTAATGTCCATATGTGGATGTGGCCAGTTTATGTGGGTGTGGTCAGTTTGGTAGTAGACTGTTAATGTCCATATGTGGGTGTGGTCAGTTTGGTATTAGACGGTTAATGTCCATATGTGGGTGTGGTCAGTTTGGTAGTGATTATTCTTCGCTACTGTCAATCTTAACTACTGTATCTTTCAACACTCGTGATAATACTGATCATTTGTGTGTGCATTGCTACAGAGAAGGAGGCGTGTCCCCATGCAGCCTGATTCTCGGACTTCTACATTCAACGCCTGGCGAAGCTAAACCCCGCCTACATGACTAACGTGCCTCCGCCGAAACTGTTCTTAATTTCTCTGGTAAGGCCACTGAGTGTATTGACACGCTTGGAAAACCTATTGAAATGACGATGTTGCTACATGGCTACAATGATGATCATTGCACTGTGATCTTTTGTGGTTTTTTAATATGCCAGGTTATTGCATCCAAATACCTCAACGATGAAGGAGAAATGGAAGCTCTTACTAACTCTGAATGGGCCAACATAGGTGAGTGCTTTGGAGGAGGCGGGGTCATTAGATTGATGTAGATTTAAGGTCTTATTTGTGTTTGTTTGTGTGTTTGACTATAGGGGCTGTCCCCAAATCAAACCTGGATATATTGGAACGAAATTTTCTGTCGGCTATGGTAAGGTTTATGAGAGTGTTGAGTTGTTTGTTATATTTACAAATCTTTTGTCAGTGTAATTTCGCTAGTTCAGTTGCATTCTTGTAGTTATCCTTTTTAACGATGCTTTCAATGTGCTTCCAGCTAAGTGCTTACAGCTAAGTGCTTACAGCTAAGTGCTTACAATCAGTGAATAACCTCACAGCGAGTTAGTAATGGCATGATTAGAGCTTGTCTGCTAGCTCAGGGAAGCCTTGCAACCAGAGCAGCCACATTTCTAAGCTGTCCATAGGGTAGATACCTGTCATTCATGAGGAACTTACTGAGTCCCACCAAACGGAGGCTGTTTGCTTCCACCCAGTGATGGCTCAATCTCTCACTCACTCACTCACTCGCTCACTGGCATGGCTTCTCCAGAACCTCCCTCTCTGGTGTTGATGACGCAGGCGCCATTCTGTCTCTCTCAGAGTAGTTGTGCATCTGAAGTATATTATAGTGATGGGTTCGACAGGCGGGGGGGGGCAGAGAGGTGGGGGGTTGTGTCCTCAACCAGGTGTCCATTAATTAACTATCCTGGTGAGAAAGCCATGCCTGGAATGCCCATAGGACCTCAAGTGATCTCCTGTATGTTTCTTTCTGCAGGTGTGTGTGTGTGTGTGTGTCTGTTTATCCCATTGTTTCCAGGGAGTTATACAAATATGGAATGCTATAGATTGGTATATTTTGTTAATTAAAATGATATGGGATGAAATAATTCAGCTTTATTTATTGGGTTAGTCAGGAAGTTCACTATTAATAGATTACTAGTTATTTAGTAAATATACATAATGCTAGACAATTTTTTTTTCAAACTTGAGCCTTTGTCTGAAAGGTGCCCTCCCAAAGATGTCTTAAGTCTAACTAGGCGGACTCCCATTTGACCACACCCCTTAAATTCCTCTGAAGTACACATTGATTACTTTTAGACTCCTTCAAGCAAGCACAGGAATTGTTAGGACATTGCTTTGTATTGTGTAGGATACTGTACATATTTATGTGATTGACTTGTGGTTTGAAAGAATGAATGTTGATGCATCTGCAATGCTATTATTCAGTGGCCATGATCAGCAGTGTAAGAATTCCCCTTTCCCTATACTCTCCAGTAAGGCTTCTTCACAATTCTCTGCCTAGCTAGTCACCAAAGCAATGAGGCCGTAAATTTGGAGATAATGGCCTCTAGTTAGGCTCATTAAGTTCCATTCCTGGAAGCCACGAGATCTCATTAGCGCTCGTTGTTTAATCCTCGTTGATATTCTATCTCTGCAGTTTCCCTGTGTTGTTCTGTAGTGCCTGCATGTATTGTTGGATTGTCTGTTAGTACACAAGTCTGTGATGTCAGTTAGGAGTTATGAGAACTTGTGGATTGCTTATTAGGATCAATTAGGGGCAAGAATGGCATGGTATTGCTAGGAGTTCTGACATTTCATGTTAATGGCCGTCTCAGGTTAATTTAAACGATGGATTTAAATATAATTGGCTTTCCTGTGGCCATAAATAGCATTGTTATAAACATGTGCTGCTTTCATTTTTTGAATGAGTAAATGAGAATTATTTCCAACCAGATCTTTTTTCTATAATTATAGAGAGATGTATTATTTGCCTTAATGATTATATTAATATTTTTAACTTCTTTACGTCATACTGTATTGAGATGTTCCACCCTTTGTCGTTTATGTTTTCAAACTGATGAAGAATTCTCTGGGTCGAAACATCTTTTTGCTGAACTAGCAATGTAATATGAGAAAATGTTAAAATCTCTTCTTTTTTTCCCTGTCGTATGTCATATTCATCTTGGAGATACCAAGTATAGCCTCAGGTGTGGCTGCCATAGCTGAGGTCATCAAGCCTCCTATTAGTGGCGCCAATGACCCGGGAAATCACTCCCTTCAGGCATATGCTCCAATAATTGGGATAGTTGGGTCTTATTGTGAGGGAGGGAGGGGGGAAATCTAATTTAATTATTTCCTTATTGTTTTCAGTTATTTATTTACGCACATCTGGTTTCCAGCCAAGTCCTTTGTTTTGTGTTTGTAGGACTGGAACTTGTACGTGTCTCTGGAGGAATTCTATGCATTTGTGAACAGTGTTGAAGGAAGGTGAGCGCATGAACTCTGTCTCCATCTTCTTCTTCCATCTCTAACATCCCACTCTTTCCAATTTCTTTGAAAATTATTTTTTGTCTGTTCTCCTTTTTTTTTTTTTATCCTTTCCATTTTTATAATTTTCCTCACCATTTGTTTATGTCCTGATCATAAAATGCTGTAGAGTATTAACTTTCGAAAAAAAGCTGAGAGGGAAAGTATGCATTACATTATATGTTCAATGTGAAATTTAATCAGTTGACTGTTTTTTCTTGTGCACACCAAGGGAAATAGCTTCCCTGTGTGGAGTCACTATATTAAGTTGTTCATTTATGCAGCACTAAATAGGAATTAACTATCATTTTGGAATTCTGTCAATGTTTGCTTTTTATATAACCAATTTGCACTTCCTCTGTATTGTGTTTCACCATGTGTCGCTTATTCCCCCCCCCCCCCCCCCCCCACACACACCCACCTCTCCTCCCCCTCCCCATCTCTCCTGTGTTGTTGTTCCCACTGTAGTGTGGCGATGCAGCAGGCTATGAAGCGTGGCTGGATGAGTTACACTGACCTAGTGGCAATCTGGAGCTCCTCCAATGATTACACCTCCATGTTACAGCACACCACTAAGGTAGGCCACATACACATACGCACGCACACACACACACACTGGTGATCAATATCTTGTTCTTATTTGAGGGAGTCGCACACTTGTATCTGCCATTAGACAGTTATTCTAGCTGTGTGTATCATTATGACATTAGAGTGTGTGGGAGTAACACTCTCTTGGGGTTAATATAGGTGTGGTCTAAATATCCTATTTGGGTGGAGTTTTGGAGGTACGTTTAACCGGGTGCTGTTTCTAACACACCGCATTCAAGTATTTTAATGTGTGCACTCGTACTGGTATTGATGTCAGGAACATTGTCAAAGGCTGTATAGTGGAAACAGGAGACTGGTAGAGCAACAAGTATTATGTACATTGTTTCGATTCATGTTTTGAAAGTGGTAAAGTATCATTAGTTGAATAAGCATATTGACATCCCATTCCATTGTCATACCTTGCTGAGGAGTTATTAGCTCTACTTTGATAGCACAATACTGTTTGCTTGAGGTAAATTGCTCACCCCCCACCCCCCCCCCCCCACCCTCACACACACACACACTGAATCATCTAGTGCGCAATTAAGCGTAGCAGCTGGTTACCTAGTAGCAACACAACTCGCCCTTAAATGAACTAACACTGCACTGGGTATGTCTCTTCCTGCGCAAATGTCCGTTGTATGCTAATCCAGAGTGCAGTTAGACTACGCCCCAGACAAACAAAGGTAGATAGGGTTTAAGTTATATGGAATTGAAGAATAGTACAATGATGAGTAAACGAATGAATAAGAAGTCGAATAATATATGAAATGAAGAATACGATGAATGCAACAAAACTGAACAACTGCGCAAACTGTAGCTCAGTCCAAGGGGGATTGTTTTCATGAAGCTAATGCGTAAATGTGTGTGTGAATGAAGTGTGAATGTATGTTTGTCCTTTCTCAATAAGGTGTAAATTAGTAATTAATTGTTTATTGTTGTGCCATCTGGCCTATGTTTGTCACTTGTTTACACACGGCCCCCCAAGTTGTTATCTCAAAGCCAGCTTAAACTTTATCTTTCTTTTACCAAAAATCTATTCGTTTTTGCATAAATGTTGGAAGGTGGATAAAAAAATTTGGTTTGCTATTCTGTCTCTCTAGTTTTTTTTTTGTTTTTTTTTTTAACCTCCTTGGACTGATCCAGGTGTATGAGTAATTCATTTGTAAGCCTTCTCAAACTGGAGCATTAAAGCTGAGGGTGTCAGGGTTGCTGATCGAAGCAATATGGTTAACCGATCACTTCCCCTGAAATTTAGTAATTCATTTATAAGGGGTTTTGAAATTTTAATGAGGAATTTACCATGTTTGTGTGTTTGCTTGTTTTGACAGCTTGTTATTTTACGGCTTCATAACCTGTAGGTGGATTTGTGAGTTAGAAATGGTCTTGGAATGTCCAATAAATGCAGAAGGGGAAAAGAAATAGTAACTGAACTGAGGCTGTGTAGCATCCAGGAAGTGTCAGTTGCTGTAAATGACTGACTTGGCACAGGAAAAGGAAATATGTCACTTCTCAGCTGTCACAAACAGGGAAAGGCCCAGTAGTGTACAGAGTCCTATCATATTGTATTGGATCGGCCAGCATTGCAGCTTTGCTATTGTAACAGAGTTGCATGGAGAGTGTTCTGAGAAAATGATTATTGGTTTCACTGAATGTCGTAATAGTTAAACGTTTGGTGCTAAGTTTTCAGGTTTTATTGTAAAGTTGTGGGAGTGAAAATACCTCGAGTAACAGGATTGTAATAAGATATTTACCATGAGCAGCTTGATTGCTAGGGGAAAATCATTAGTAGGAACATCAGTAGGATGAAATGCTGTATACAGAGTATAGGCTAATATTAATATCTAAATTAATAGTTTGAGGAGATGGATTTCTACTTAATGTTTAGTTGCCAAATAATGCACAGCACAGGTACAATAAAATTAGTATACTACAATAATCTATTCAAGTGACACAAGCTATTTGTCGACCCTTTACCAACTATTATTGCATCAGCCAACAAAGTACCGTGCCTTTTTATTATGAGGGTAATGTGGCAGTGGTTTATAATCATTTGAGCTTTTACCCAATAATAGTGCCTTGACTCCAATGCTCCGTAAGCTGGTAACTATCATGCGAATTTCTCCTCAGTGTGTGTGTGTGTGTGTGTGTGTGTGTGCGTGCACATGATGTTCGTTGTGTACGTCTGAGAAATAGTTAAAATATAATATTATATATGTGTGCATGGTAGCAAAGGTTATGTTGCATGGTCTCCATCATCTTCACACTCCAGAGTGGCTTGCATGAGATTTATTTAGCAAAAAATCTGTTGCATTTTTTTTTTTGACCCCGTTACTACTAATAATTTATGGAAGAATTTGTTAAGTCATTAGTTATTGTCAAGAGAGGAAGAAGATAGACAAGGTGATATTATCAATATGGTTTGTCAAATTAGCTCATCATCATTCAACCAGACATCTTATTTACCACTTAGTATGTGTGTCTTCTGGAATGTATAATGGCTGCGAGAGCTGGTTAAGTCAATTTAATCAAGAATGTTGTTAAAGAATGAAATATTGTTGGAGCTATTTCACACCAGTTAGAATACCACCCACATCCTATGCTTGCTACTAGACACAAACACTGACTTGCATGTTCATGTAACATGTTGTCATGGTACACGTGCACTTTGATCTATAAACTTGAAAAACTGCATAGAAACACAAGACCTCATCTTGCAGGTTGCTGTGCTCATAGATTCCCATTAGTTTGAAAGAGAACAGAAAATACTTGAGAATTGTTTACCCGTCACATGCTAGATTGAGTCGTATCGAAACTAAGTTCATGTGCAGGCAGAGTGGAAAATGTTTTTTCTATTCTTTAGCCCTTTGTATCGTTTTTTAAAATAGCAATTCCCAGCAAGTTACCGGCAAGTTCCGTGAGCTTTTTTTAACTCCCTAGGTGCTTCCATTATCGAAGTTCATTTCTAGCCCACTTACTTGAACAGACCTGTCAAGTCATGCCAGATTCAAACCACTTGTCTGGCATAAATTATTGGTTTCCATTAGTTTTTACTTCTTCCTCTGTTGTGTTTATAAACCCAATACTGTTTAAATTCATTTATTTCAGGTTGCTTTTACTGGTGCCACCCTTTACCTGATGTGTGTGTCCACACTGCTTGCTGCTGCTCACTCGTTTTGCTCTGAAAGTGCCACACCCACTGGACCTCCCTCTCCTCTCTCCTCTTCTTCATCAATGGCCTCCCTTCCTGGTTTCCCGCTGGACAGCAGCCCCTCCCCCATGTGGACCTCCAACTCCACTGTACAACTAGCAGCCTCTACCAACACTAAAGGTCATGTATTTGGAAGTCCTAGATCACTGCAACCGATCCCTCAATTGCCTGAAGTCCCTATGTTGACCCGTTCGTGGTGGAAGACGGATCCTGGTCCAAAGCCAGTCAATCACTCTATCAGCTCCCCTTCGTTCGCAAACATCGTCTGGATTTTTTCAAAATTAAAATATGGCTGGGGTGACACATTCCATAAAGCAGATGGCGGTCTCAATTCTGAGCCAGAAGTAAGTAGAAAACTGGAATCTTGTGGCATGAGCACAGAGAGTGGTGATCATCAATTGGAAAGCAGAGTTCATCCTTCTATTCATGAGACTAGAAGCCCGGTAAATATTGAGCATGGAAGCAGTCGCCCACTTGGATACAGCCTCCCACTTGGATACAGCCTCCCACTTGGATACAACCTCCCACTTGGATACAGCCTCCCACTTGGATACAGCCACCCACTTGGATACAGCCTCCCACTTGGATACAGCCTCCCACTTGGATACGGCCACCCACTTATTCCTAGTCCGGACCACACTATAGATGGAGCAAGAGTTGAGGTACCACAAGCCATAGAACTGGGATACAATCATAAAGGAACATTTCACTGGAATCTACTAGCAAATAATTCGTCGTTGTCAGAAGAATCTAGGTTTGGAACGTTTGGAGTCCTATTTCAATACTTGCTCTCCAGTTAGCTGGTATTGTAGTATTCGGTGCTCTGAGTTAGTACTAGTTAGTTAATAACACGCTGTCTTCTAGTTTAGAAACTACTCAAAACATTGTACAATGAAATTATTGGATCTCTAGTCAATATTGACAATTGATGATTTATATATTAAAATGGGTAGAAGTTATGGTCTAACTAGACATTTGATTGTGTTGCTGGTGGTATAATGATTTGTGCCCTAACATGTGCTTGATATTGTGGCACTACACAAACCCAGGTAGGTGTTGTGCTTAATACATTTAAATCTTGCTCATTACAGTGGAACCTCTGATAGTGAACTCTCTAATAAGCTGATTACCTCTATTTAGTGAACTTTCCACTTGCTCCCTACAATATTATCACCTCTCTCGAACCAAACACCTTCTTATGACTAGTTCCAAATTGTTGTCAGTAGGGAAGATTTTATTCTGATAACCACAGGCTATTGGTTGAATTTTACATGATCATGTCAAAATTATTAACTTCTGGGTAAAAAAAAACTGATATAGATTCATAGTCAGGTGGCTTAGTGGTAATTATTAGGATTACTGTTACTGGGCAAATAAAAGCACCAAATTTACCACAAGGCTCACAAAAGGTGTACTCATTAATTGAAAGTGGGTCATGCAAAATATTTTGGCTTGGTGGCTAAATTTACCAAAGGCAGTCATTTTTAAGAAAAAAAAACAGGTTTTTCCAATTATATAAATTTTTGCTGTTACTAAATATTTAGTATGTAATTCACCAATGTCAGATAGATTAATACGGCAAAGGTAATCTCACTATGTTTTATTGTTTCGGCTCAAAAAATCAAAATTGTTTCAAATTATGAGGAAATCATTGGCTTCAAAGTCATGCAAGTATCAGATTTATTTGCTCATTATAGAAGACAGACAAGCTGGCCAAATTCTTACACCAGACCTCTCCTAACTATGGTGTGTGTGTGTGTTGGGGATATGACACACCGGTTGAGAGATCTTATCTAACTTAATGTTTCTTTTGTTTTGTTATTTCTCCCCAATATTACAGTCATAAGAGGTAAGATTATGATATTTACCCAGCTAACTAGCACATATCAATATTAATTTCATATCATTAACCTCAATGGAGCTGAATTGGAGTCACAGCATCATGTGCCAGAAGGAAACAAGTGAGCCTGTGTAGTGTCTATCAGAGAGCCATGACTTAAGTGGTAGGATAGATGCCTGTGACAATTTTTGGCCTATGTGTCAATTTTGGCAAATGTGAAACAGTTTCAAAATCTGAATGCACTTTCACTTAATTATTTTAGCAGTGATGTAACAGTTGCTGATTTTAAAGCTAACTCTGCATGTTGGCACAAGTCCTGCCAGAAGAAATTTCAGCAATACCAAAATAAAAAGGGCAAAAAAAAAAAAAAAAAGTACCTCCCCTGTCACAGAAATGAGAGAGAGAACACACTAAGCGGCAAGACGTGTCAAACTGCTTGTTCTGTGACAATGGACAAGAGGAAGGTGACCTCCTTTTGGTATCAACATTTGAAGCTGATGCCAACTTTCTTCCAACCATGATCGTAGGGCTGCAAGACATCCAGCTTCTTTCTTGGATTGAATGAGATCTAATTGCAAGGGATGTAAAGTATCATTTGAATTGATTGGTCAATTTGCCAAATAGCTATGGAGATCACACCAGCAAAGTCAAGTATGAAACCTGAATGAGAAGTTAAATGAACCTAAAGTGTTTGTTTAAGCTACAATGAGCAAGCTTTACATTCTGGAACTTTTCTTTTCAAACTATCTGAGATTCATACCCTTTATGTAAATCGTCTTGAGAATTTAGGTATTAAAACAGCCATCAACAAAACTAGGCTGAAGAATCAGTTGTTAGAGCATTTTTTAGAGAGGCACAGGAACAGTACGATAGAAGGAATGTTGTGATTGTATAAAAAAATAAAGGAATGGACAATATGCTTATTATATGCTTTTCTCTTATTTTCTATGGCACTAGTCTAAAGGATCAGGATACGCATGCATGAATTCCAGGCTAGTCTCACTATTGGCCAGTTAATTCTCTTAGTGTCATAAAAGGCTTTCTGATTCTGCCATAGTAACAAGGCACACTCTGGTAAGTAATCATGAGCTTACCATGGCAGCTCTGCAATCATGCAATGGACTCTCCAGCAAAATGTACCTTATTGCCACTGTTCTACGAAAAAACTACCACCCCTGCTATGGTGGAGAATGGCATGGATGTTCTGAAACAAGCAATTGAGTTCCTTAATCCTGGACAAATCCCTGTTACTGTGTTTAATCAGTTTCATTTGCATTGTGAAGTATGTACAGTGGAAATGGCCCAGGACTCATGGTGAGTCAGTGTATGTTGTCATGCTAGGGGATTACACATTGAAAAGGGCCTCTGGAGTACATTAGGTGATATTTCTGGAGCCAGATATGAATAAGTAAGACTGCACATTCTCTTACTTACCATAGAGTATACACAGCTGGTGAGACACATCACTACTTAGAGCAAACAACCTTAAAGTAACTCCTATCTAATTTTTTTCCTCTGTCATATCTATACTGCTTGATTAACTAAGATTTCCAACTTCTGCTGGTTTGCTCAGCTCATAGTTAATACGACAGGAAGCCATAGAAATCTAGATGCTTGCTAGACGAAAGTAGTATAGTCAGTCAAAGCAGTGATTTGTATGTATTACTTGATAGTATATATATTTATATTTATTGCAGCTTTGATATTTTTACTTGAATATTTCCGCATCACGCGAGCGTTCTGTATTCTCCCATATTGTACGGTTTATATTGTACGCTCCTTGTAGCGCGCGCGTAGCGAGTAAAATCAATGAAAATTGTATTGTAACCGGTTGAGAAAAATTTCAAAGAAGAAATAAATAACTTATCACACTCGTCGTACAATATGGGAATGATATTTTACTCTCACCCCACATTTTCACTCGCCTTTGGCTCGTGAAAATATTTTGCGTGCTCGTAAAATATTTTCCCATATTGTACTCTGACTCGTGCTATAAGTATTATATATAGTACTTATTACATGAGTCAGAATGTGATATGGTGAAATATTTCATGAGCCGGCTAATTTGTTTTCAAGAGCCAGAGGCCTGCTAATGAAATATTTCGCCATATCACACTCTGACTCATGTATTAAGTACTATATTTAATACATGTTGGCTGTTACCCCTCCCTACTACTTACCTATACATTCTCATTGATGTGCCGACCCGACACAAGGTGGGGCCACAGCAGCGTGTGCTGTGTGTGTTGTATGGCAGGGGGTGCAGGGCCTGCTAGCTCCACCAAATTTTGGTCTCCTAGTGGAGCCGTGGGGTTAGCTCTGGGGTTTTACTCCAGCTAGGCCCTGACCCTGTCACATTGCTGGGGTTTCCCCCTTTGCGACGGAGTAATATGGAGTGGGTGGGTGGGAAAATCGAGTTCTTTCTCCCTTGGTTTTCCGTGTGCTCCCAAAAACTGCTGTATGTACTGCTCATGCGCGCCACTCTAACCTGCCTAACTTAGCCCGTGCCACTGTGGCCCCCTCATCACCTGCCTCGCATATTAACTCAGTTTAATGAGGCATTAAACAGTATTCCACCCTAGATATCTTCATAATGATATTTTTTTTAGGTAAGTGACCATGAAGTATGTTATTTCAGGCTGTGTTGTGCAACCTCATCACCCTTGTAGTTATAGCAACTGGTCAAGTTCAACACTTTTCTGCTTTCCGTTAGAGCAGCTGCTAAAATAAGGGCTGGGGGTTGGGGAACCCCTACAGCCAACTCTATGCGTGAGTTAAGGTCCTAGTACAAACTACAGTAGTGAAGGTATCTAGGTTAGAATAAACAACTCATTACACTCATCAGAGTGTTATGGCTAGATATTTCACTCTCAAGCTTTATTTCACTCGCCTCTGGCTCCTGAAAATAAATTAGCTTGCTCGTGAAATATTTCGCCATATTACACTCTGACTCATGTAATAAGTACTATATATATATGTATATATATATATTCAATTTTTAGATCATTGCATTCTATGAATTATTGACAGATAATTACTAATAGCAAGTATAGCAATAAAACAGCATAATGTTCATGTTACGTGTAATTTTGGTGCTAATGAAATCAAATGCACTGTAATGCTCTTTCTAAAGAATCTGCGCATGAATTCAGTTCAAGACTCCTCAGTATTTTCAACAGACCCTCCCATGTTGCTGGGTAATCAGATGATCCACGACTGATCCATTCTTGTAGAACATCCTGGCAACACTGCCTGACATCTCCAAAACGATGTGCCAAAATACCTTCCAATCGAGATGCACTTATGTCCACCAAATGTCCGACATCTCGCCATCGTGAAATCATGTCATCTCTCAGTCTCAGAGTTTCAGTCTGGCCATCTTTGTTAGTCCAAGTCAACACGATTAAGTTTTTTATTACTGGAGGACCTGAAACAAATATTTATCATGCAATAATTCAATCTAACATTTGATATCATTTCCACTTGTATTATTACTTGATCTCAGATCAGTAGATATCTTGTCACTTGTATTTGAGTTGGATCCTCTAAAAGATTTGTCACCTATAGTAAGTGTATATAATTATAACATCACTACTTTCACCACTTTAAGAATGCACGACTTTTTGTTATATCATATGAGAACAATGTAAAAATGTCAACACTACTACTTTCAGCCTCAAAATCATTCTTTACGTAGAAGATGTGGTCTGTTGATTTCAGTGTCATAATTGGTTCATTTGTATATACAATATTCCCCATTAGCTATATTGATTAGTAGACCTCAAAATTTCTAAAGTAAAAGAGGAGTACGAATAGCTACATATTCAAAGACCAAAGTGGCGCTTGCACACTTTTAGTGAACTTTACACTATGGCTGTTCAAATCTATCATTTCCTAATTGAATACAGTATTGTTAAAAAAAAAAAAACCCTGTGAAAAATAGAGCAATATAGTCTTGATTCATGGGGAACAATACTTTAGCATGTGTAGCTTGTGGGGTGTGGTTTGTTTACATCCAGTTGAGTGTAACTTAACAAGTACCCACAGGTACGTAGACGGGTATGTAAATAGAATTGCGCGCCTGCAGCTGTGCAGGTGAAAAAGTAATAGCTTGTAGAAATTCAAGTATCAGCTCTCCTAAGCTCCAACCTCTATCAGTTTAGAGACATATGGTGATCTGCTGATGAGATAAACTAAGTTTTAGGGCATATGGTGATCTGCTGATGAGAGAAACTAACATATGGTGATCTGCTGATGAGTGAAACTAAGTTTTGGGGCATATGGTGATGATGCCTTAAAAGAAATGAATAAAGGATGTTGCTGGATGGATGGATGGATGGATTTGCTGCTGGGCTAGCTATAAATAAATTAATCGAAGTATATATATTATTAAAAAAATGAGATTATTAGGATCACTTCCAACTGTCTCAGAGAATTTCTTTGCTCTATATTATAGCCTTCAAGGATTTTTCTTACTTTCTTTACTTTTCTTGCTGTCTCTACTTTGTGATGACCAAAGCAATGCTGGTATATCCTTTTTTTTTTTTAGCAATTCTCTGCAAAAGCCAATTTAGTTTAACACTTTCAAGTTGACCACACCACCCTGACAGGAAGTAAACAAATACATTAATTACATTCCCATGGAACAAAACATTGTATGGATGGTGACCAGACCCCTTACTTCACCGCTCGGTCGGTAAGGGACCGGTTCATGAGACAACAGCTAATAGTTACATATATATTGAAACAAATAAATCAACAAACACAATACAACACAGAGTGACATACATTTGACATCCTTTGAGGATGTCTTGTTGGGCATTTGAGTAGAATTGACATCACTTAAGGAAGCATTCTGAGACGGAGTTTCTTCACTACTGGTGCCAACTGAAGGTTTTGAATGAGTAGAGGATTCTAAAGAAGAATACAGAATACAATTATAATCATAAAGTATTTCAAGACCTGAAAATTATAACAAATAATGAAGAGCACTTAAACCACTAACTTCTAGCCAGTTACCTGGTGTAGCAGCAGCTGCAGAATATCTTGGACTCTGAGCCGCCTCAACGGGACTGTTGTTGCTGGATGCATGCTGGCATGGAAATTCATCCTCTGAAGTGGCAATTCCTCTGGATGCTCTACCTATGATAATTCAGGGGTTTTTTTAGGGGGGGGCAGGGGGGGGCATTCGCCCCCCCTAGAGGATTTTGTGCCCCCCCTTGAGCATTTGAAATGAAATTTCATTATTCTAAATAGACCTGTGTGACTATGTACTGCATTTTTTTAAATTATTATATCCATTAGTCTAATTATTAGGCAACAAACAATTTTATTTAAGCAAAATATAAGTGTATTTATACAGCAATACGTTTATACAGCAATACATTTATACAGCAATACGTCTAGTCTTTCTGTTCCAAATATCGATTACACTTTCTACAATGTCATCTGGAAGTTCTTCAGGCATTTCTATTGCTATTCTCATCAGGTGAGCTAGATTTTGTTCTCCAAGACGACTCCTTAGCCTTGTTTTGATCATCTTCATTTGGGAGAAGCTTCGTTCCACAGATGCTGTCCCAACAGGAATCGAAAGGCACACCTTGGCAAGGTCACTGAGATGGGGAAACATCTGTACAAGCATGCTGTTGGTAGCTAATTCCATCAGCAATTTCGTATTGTCTTCCTTAGGCCGAGTAGTGATGTATCTCCTGAATGTCACCCACTCTGTGCGAATGTCAGAGGAAACTAAAGCTGGCACGGTAAATTCCTCTCCCTCTACTGACTTGGCTGCAAGTTCCTTGCCGTAGTGGTCCTCAAGAACACCAAGGAATTCATCCCCATATGACGACAGATCAGGAGAGTCTTTTTGTGGTAGCTTTGAAGAGTCAAAGATACTAAATGATGCTACAATATCTTGGGAAGAAAATCTCCTCGAAATATTTTCTTTCAAGTCAGTGACGAAGGGTTTAGCCACTTTATCTTGAAAGGAAGTGATAGATTCAGAGTCAATTATTGCGATAGCTTGAAGCTCATCTTGGGCATCTAGTAGCTCCAGCACCCAATTTGCAGCAGGTAACAAAGATTCATGAAGAGTTTGCAGAGTAGAATCAACCAAACCAGAAATAGCGGTCAAGTCGAGCTTTTCTGCTTGAAGACATCTGCTTAGTTTAGCAACTTGGGGCAGCACGAAGTCAAGGAGGTAGATTGCCATCACAGTAGACTTCTTTGATAGAGCTTTGTTGAGCCCCAGTGCTTCTGGCTCATGTGTTTGCTCATAGAAGGTCTCAAGAGCAATCACAATGGAAGCATAGCTCTTTTTCACTGCCTTGACACATTGTTCATGAGCTAACCAACGGGTGTCGGACGGTTTGGTGACCTTCAGTTCAGGTAGGTCAAGCACACGCTGTACACTCTTCAGGTGTTCTGCTCTTTTGGGAGAGTAGTGAAAAAATTTCCATAGAGTGAGCAATGTCTTGTAAACATGCTCAATTCCAGGAGTGTGGTTTGCAGCTTGAACACAAGCAAGTTGGAGTAAGTGGCAATGGCAGTGAACATAGAGAGCTCGAGGAGAATTCTTCTTGAGTCTCGCCTGGACTCCAGTTCTGACTCCAGAAAACGTTGCTGCTCCATCAAACCCCATTCCGACAAGCTTAGTAGGCTGAATACCCTTCTGCTTGAACCAGTCAGTCAAAGTGGTATAGATAGATGCAGCATCAGTTTTTTTCAATGGAATGGTGTCAAAAAAATGTTCAACGGGTTCTCCATTTTCCTCCCAACGAAAACAAAGAGAAAGCTCTTCGATTGTTGATATATCTGTGGATTCGTCAGCCATCACACTATAGAAAGGAGCCTTGCGAAGGCGTTTGAGCTGAGATTCTTCTACCCACAATCCCAGTGCCTCCAGAAAATCGGAAACAGAATCTGTAGAGGTGTAGGTAGCATTTCTTGCAGATTTTTCAGTAAATTGTTTTAAATCATCACCACAAGACACAATCAAATTAACCAGAGCAGCAAAATTGGTGGTGTGAGGAATGTGATTTCGTGCAAGGAAGTGAGTACATCGCAAAAGTGCCTTAATTCCCTTCCTGTTTCTGATCCTCTGCTCTTCTGTGACACTCCGCAGTTGCTCTAAAATGGATACTTCCTTCTTAGTAGCCAGCAATTCAGCTTCGGAACGGCGAATGTGAGTATCACTCTTTGCATGGGCACGCATCTTCTCAACCGCTTTTTTCCAATTTTTAAATGGCTTTGTAATCCATGCTCCACCTGTCTTTTGAGAAGGATGATGATCGTACTTTCGACAAGTTTTGCAGAATGCTCCGCGGTAATTTTCATCATATTCTAACCAAAGAAACTGCTTTTCCCACTTTTTGTTGTACTTCCGCTGGCCTGATTTTGTTCTATACTTCGACTTAGCTCTATAGTTAGCCGTGCTGGAAAGACTTCTTTTAGTTGGAGGTGGCTCTAGGCTTTGGCTATCAGAAGACAATGGCTCCTCATCTTCACTGCTACTACTAGTAGATGCTGGTGTAGAAGACTGCTTTGAAGTGCTTGCACTAAAGTAATGCCGAATATCCATCTTCTCAAGACTTCTTGAACTAACTAACTAAGCTACTCAAGCACAGACTTATATAGGCTGACAGGGTTGTGCCAGCATTTGCAAGCACAACTGTTGTGGTTGTGCTTGCAAGTGCTGGCCTGGCAACTGTCTCCAGTTTGTGTACAGCTATTGCAGGTGCAAACAATCATAAAAAGGTGTCAATATGACATGTCAATTACATTACTTTTCACCCTTTTTTTGCAAGGTCACTGCTATTCAAGCTGGATCATGCAGGCACACACACACTTAAGCAGGCACACACACACTTAAGCAGGCACACACACACTTAAGCAGGCACACACACACTTAAGCAGGCACACACACACTTAAGCAGGCACACACACACTTAAGCAGGCACACACACACTTAAGCAGGCACACACACATTAATAATTAATACAGGCACACACACAATTAATGCATGCACTCTGACACATGCATGCCCCCCCTTGCTAACAAAAATCTCTATTTTGCCCCCCCTTAGCAATTTTTCTAAAAAAATCCCTGTAATTGCAATATATAATAATATATTGTATTTATTCAAAACTTACTTGATGTATGAGCAGAATCCACTTTTGTTGGAAATGATAATAAAGTTAAAGAATTGCCTACATACAAATATACCAAGATAACATACGTTTATGTAAACTTATATTGGTATTATTATTTACCTTCATTAAACCACGGACGTGCAGACTCCGGAACTATCAGCTTGCCATGACTAATGCATTGCATATAGAGAGAACGTTTTCCCTTCTTTACTTCATGCAGTAAGCCACATTTCTCAGGGCATGTCAAACTAAATGCAGTGCCAACTTTGTCACAGCTGTAGTGAAGCTTCTTTAGCGACAATTGAAAACAATTATCTAACATTATTCGAATATTGTTACAGACTTCATGAGGAGTAGTTTCCCTAGGGGCATACTTTGCTGAGTTATTTGCAGGAGGATAGTTTTCTAAGACTACACTAACTTCCAGGTGAGAAATGCGACTTCTGAGGCAGATTTGGTCGACATCTTCAGAGGAACTCACACGTAAAGATACCTGGTCTTGATATATGCGGTCTTCTAACAAGTCAAAAGTGAGCTCCTGGTTTCCTTCCGGACATAGGAGGTACGAAATGAGCATACCAAACAGACCTTTAGGACAGTGACCAAGTTTGAAAGTGACAGCAAGAGGAGCAATAACAGTGTCGATTGTATCTGATGGAGACTCTTCGACATGATTTAGAACTGAAGGTATGAAATATTTGAGCACTCCCTTCTCGTCTTTGAAAGAAACAGCAATTCGAAGATGAAGAAGAAACAAGAGAAACTGATCAGGTGTGATTTTGTCCTTCTTACTCAAAAGATTTTTAAAAACAGAAGCTTCTAAAATTCCTCTCTTGCAGAAACTGTCTTGCTGATTCTTTGGTATAGATCCAGATGACAAGAAAGTTTCCAGTATAAGTTCAGTGACTTTGTTAAAGAGAACTTGAGGCTCTTTAATAATGACATCTGGTTGACCTTTAATGTCGTAGTGCTGGATAATACCTACTCTGAAATGAAGGAAACGAAGGAGTAACCCCATCTCTTCTTCCTCAATATAAAACTTGGCTGCCAATTTCTTGCAACGATCCATCGATAAGACTGTCTCGTGAATACTGTGTAGTTCCAGACAGAAGAGTAGGTAACTCACAGGATATTCAATCAAAAACTCATCTCTATCGTGAATGAATTTGTTGATATCAGAGCGAAGCTTCTGAAACTGCTGGTCTTCACTGCTGGTATTGTCTACCTTATACATGACGGTGTTCAAAGGACCATTAGAATAACGAACTAAGTGGAAGAAATTTCTCTCACAAATCATTTCATGAAGCATTAGATTGATGCTGTCAAGAACTGATTGAGCTTCTGAAGTGATTCTGTCAATATGTGTACCTACTATAAAGACAATAGGCTCGTGACACATTGAGGAAACCTTCTCAAGAACACCTTCTTCAGTAGTCTGTATGGCAGAAACACTGGTAACCTCAGGCACACCTTCTTCAGTAGTCTGTATGGCAGAAACACTGGTAACCTCAGGCACACCTTCTTCAGTAGTCTGTATGGCAGAAACACTGGTAAGGAATTGAATGAGAGCATCCATTGTAGAAATAGAGGATTGATACTGGTTGATAATTTCTCCATTGGCTAATTTGTACTGAATGATGTTCTTTGTATGAATGTCAATGTCAGTTCTCATGACAAAGATAAAAATAGAAGGACCAAAGATCAGAAGAGAAAGGCTCTCTTGAAATTCCACCTGTCCGCCTGTATCTCTGATGTAAAGAGAATTTTTGGTTTGTAAATCTACAATATTCTTGATCTGGTGTCTTTCAAGGACTTCTTTCACATGGTGCTCGATGTCAGACCCTGGCTGGTCTAGCTTGGATGCACTTGCTCTGTGATGTTGAAGACGTAGTCGTGGACTACCGCTGCTTCTCTGTGGAATGAACACCTTGCAACTGTCTAACTGAGAAACCACAGACTCATCAAAGTCAGTGACTTTCCATGTGTTGTCTTCACAGGTGTAAGCTGAAGTATGTGTGGAGGAGGGGTCTATTTGAACTACTACTATTTTCTCACACATGCCAGTGGAGGGATAGTACACACGAAGTGGCTTGTTCAGGAGACGATCCAACAACGATGTCTTGCCAGTTCCAGGGAGTCCTTTCAGTAGAATATTGGCTATCTTTCTTCTGATGCTTTGTTTATTAAATATTGCTGATGTCACCTCATCAGTGAACTTGTGCTTCTCAGGAATCACTTCACCTAATAATCAAACATGAAACAAATATCTAGATCTCAATCTAAATGCATTTACAATATTTAATTATAAGACATACTTAATTCTAAAAAAAGCATATTTGGAGATATAATAGCATGAAAAACTGCTAAACTTGAGCACATGGCACATGCATGAGATGGCATAGCAGTCATCCTGTCTCTTTGTTCATCTATCATGCTATGATTTTGGAGATTACTGACAATGAAGCATTAAATTCAGAGCTCGAAATAGCTTTGGGTCATGGACAACATCTGGTTAATTTCGTCAAGTGATCTGATGCAGTATAGGTAAGCCAAGTAACTAGGTTAGGGCCCAGTTGCTCTTGGCTATCCAGCACTTGACCATAGTCATTGTCAGTGCTCTTCCTTTTGTTGGAGTGGTTGACCTATCCGTTTCTGAACTGAAGCCATAGAACTGTTGTCAATGCTAGGCTGCCGCTCGGGATTAAATCTTCCTGTCATAGAAATTTAGTAGAACTGTTACAGTGTTCAGTGTGTATAAAGTTTCAAGACAAGCTTTGCTGCATGAGAAACTTCAAACCTGGTTTTATAAATGATTCAAAAAATTTAGAGCTTCCTGCTACAAGGATCACATGGCCAGTGACATGCACACACGAACGATGTTGCTATTGAAAAAGAATCTTCATTGTCAGTCTTGGACTCCTCCACAGGGTGACCTTTACCATAAAAAATGATTATTTTTAATTTTTGACTTTATTTTATTTATATATTTATTCTGTAGTTTGAAGCTTTTGAAGCTGTGTCCAAAGTTTCAAGCCAGTTGGAAATTTCTTCATTCATTTATAATATTCATCACTACTTACAGTACTCACATTGCCCAGAAAGTATCTAATCTTAGTTTTACTGCTACTGCTTGTACAGCGTGTCTTTTTTGTCTAAAACTATAGCTCATTATAGTTAAAAAATAAAACACACAGAAAGAGCTATTCAACCACGTATACTGCACTTCAATGGGGGCAAGTGTGACTGACTGCGCACACTGAGCAGTGCTTGCTTTTTAAATATAAACTTCACGCGAGTGTTGTATCGTCGTCTCCTAAAATTCCAGTCCTAACCGGTGTTATAGGAGGTGTTAGAAAGCATCCCTGAAGCTCTCGCAGAACCCTGTTGCGAGAGAAAGCTACAGTGGGATCTAACACTTAGACAGAGTTAGCAAGCTAAAATTAATGGTGGCTCATTAGGATTTTTTGGGGCGCTCCACTACTGTATTGCAGCGTAGAGGTAGTGAATCCTCTCCTGAACTTCCAAACAGTACTTCAGGATTTTCGAGAATAGGCAACCTAAATATAATTTGCCGGGCCGTTTAATGGTGTTTTAGAGCTGCTTCATTACTAACCTGGGCATTCCTCGACAGCTTCAGAAAACAACAGTGTTAGGCAGGGGCTGGTTTCTTGTGTAACTACAGTTGCCAATGGTTCCACCACACAGTTTCAGAAAGAAGAGCTATTGAAGGTATAGCTTATGTACCAGAGTTGCCGTTAGAAGATGAAAACAGCTTGTGTGTCAGTAACGACGACCGACGGTGTGTACCGTATAGCGGGAAATTTCCGTGGGGTTAAATTTTCGCGGAACTGCTTGCCTTAGAAAATTCGTGGGTGAAATATTTTTTGGGTTGATTAATGCTAAACCACACCCACTTTCTACTCAGCGCTGGCATGGCCACTTTCTCCGTTGAGAGCGTTGTGCGGGGCTTTCATATATATCAGGAAGTTTGGAAAGCTGATCTTGGTGAGCAACTACCTTGCAGAAGAGATTTAGGAAACCCTCATGATCCATCTGCAGTAGGCATGGTGAGGGCAGCCAGAGTAGTTGGCCATGTGCCTAAAAGGATTTCACCAATATGTTCTGTATTTCTACGACGTGGAGGGTCTATCACTTGCACTGTGACTGGTAGCAGACACTACTCAGGAGATCTGCCACAAGGAGGCCTGGAACTCCCCTGTACATTGAAGTTCGAGGGGAGGGAAAAGGAAATTACCAAAGTTAAGAAGCTGATTAAGTTAATGCTGTCTTCAGTAACTTCCAAGGTTGAAACCAAGGATGAACCTTCCAAGTCTGAGCTAACCAAGGATGATTTGCAATCTGGATATGAAAAACCTCCAGAACCAAAGAAGAAGAAGCCGTTTTACGTCACCGAACAGGAATGTAGGGGGATAGAAACTAGCATTACCAAGGGGGATTTACTATCTGACATACCTATCAATTTAGCCCAGAACTTTCTACAAGCTGAATTTCCCAACATTAAAGGATTGCAGTCCACATTACTACAATCTAAGAAGAGATTGTCCCCATATACCAAGAACCAGTTGCAAATAATCCATAGTCAAGGAAACCACTGGATTGTGGTATCAAGTATTGACTGTGATGGTGGTGTTGTTAATGTGTACGATTCAATGTACAGTGAGCTTGATCCTGACACTGAAAAGGTGGTCTTCAATCTATTTGGGACAATGAAGCTTAATTTTGTAAATGTGCAGAAACAGAAAGGTGGGAGTGACTGTGGGTTATTTGCCATTGCAATATCTACTGCAATTTCTAATGGATTAAACCCCTCGAGAATAATATTTGATCAAGCAGCAATGCGCAGTCATCTAGTTACATGTCTTAACAACAAGAAAATGACATTATTTCCCACTATAAGTCAGTAGTATACATCATTAGTTAATAATAATTATTATTATGATTCACGAACAATGTTTATACCAGCTTCTTTAATTTCTTATGATTTCTGGCTTGGACAGAAAGTAATCATACATGCTGACCATCCACTTGGCCCCCAATGGTTTCATAATACTCAGTTTTAGATCAACAAACTTGGCATTGCCACCACCTGCAGCCTTTAGCTGGTCACAAAGCTGCGTGGCATACCAGTCTTGGAATTTCCCACGTAAAAAATTCTTAGCAGCTTTGTTGACACTGACATCTAAGGGCTGTAGTCTGTCTGTACAATTAGCAGGAACCATAACCACACTGATATCATTATCTTCCAGCAGCTGTAAGATAGAGCTTGTACATTGACCCTTGAACTTGTCAAACAATACAAGGGCTCTTTGATCAGAAGAGAGTTTAAGTTCTGCCCGCTTCTTCTGGACATATGGAATTAGTATCCCTTTAATGTAGTCTTCCATTGTATTCTCTTAGACCAATGATTGTGGCTAAATGTTATGTGCCAATCTGAAGGAAATGAATACCCGGGAAGGCATTTCTTTGTCTTACCCTTATAAATAAGTTGGATGGGTAAAAAGTCTCCAGTAATAGAACAGGCGAACACGGCCGTGATTTGGCGCTTATCATCGATTCCCGCTATCTCCAACCTCTTTGACCCTTCCTTTTCCATGGTCCACGATGATACTGGAATGTAATTAATTACAAGTTCATCAGGTATTTCATCCATCACAACATTTGCCTTAATGTCTATCAAATACTGTTCTTTTAACTCCTCAAAGTTTTCAACACTCACTTCAGACTTCGTACTGGCTCTTCTCTTCACCAGACCCATTCGGTGAAGAATACTCTTGGCCCAATCCTTGGTTAAGGCAATGTGACCACCTTTGCTAAAAAGTAAGTTGCTGTCCTTGCTTCGTACAATACCTTCTGCACATGCCATAACTATGGCTGTGTTTACTACAGCTCCATTACTGCGTAGTTATGTATGCCTGTACTTGCCTGTCCAATTCTTCTCCCAATAATAACGGATGACCTCTCCTCTTCTCAGGAAGCTTAGTGACGTTCACAGGTTTATTCTCCATTTTTCTCTTCTTTATTTCTTTGATAAAACTGTCCCTCCAACCCCGAATCGTAGTCTCCTTCAAAGTGAATTGGCTGGCATAATGGCGAATAGTGGATGCCACTCCATGCTCAACAGCCCTATATCCTACTTCAGCCTTCTGTTCTGGGGTGAACTTGGCATAGTGACTCCTTTTCTTACCAGAAGCTGCCGCTAGGTGTCCACATTTCTCCACTTCACTGTTAGCAGCTGAAATTGAAGATGATGGAATAATCTCTGACAGTGGACCTTGAGGTTCCGGGAGCCCGTTTGTTTCTCCTTTCTCCACTCTCTTGAAGTACTTCAACAGAGACATCACTAAAATTGCTGTGCTGAATCAGGCCATGCGTGACCACACCCCTTTTGGTCGTTAATGAAATTCGAGGGTTTATTATTTGCGGATAAGGATTGAACCTCGAAAACCGCGAAAATTAAACCCCACGGAAATTTCCCGCTATACGGTATTCATGAATTATTCATGAGCTTGTATGGTTTGGTAAAATATCACCATATTCAGTAGAAAGCGGTTAATTCTAAAAAGTGGGTGCAATTGACAACAGAAGGCAGCGTGGGTTTCAAAAAGGAAGGCGAAAGTACGGAATAGAAGGTGAAAGGTGATTAATCGTGACTATAAAGCGTGTGGAATCAGCGAGGTAAGGCGGTGTAGGTTTAAAATGGATGGGAAGAGAAGGCAAAAAGGCGAGCGATTAATTGTAACTAAAAAGTGAGTGGAATCGAGGAATAAAAGCAGGGGTTAGTTTCCAAAAGGAAGGTGAAAGTACAAAAGGACAGAATTTCAGAAGCAGGAGAGATTGACAAAGGAAAGGGGACTCCTTAACTCAAGAAGAAGAGCTGAAGAAAGGAAAGGTGGGGTATAAGAAAAGCTCAGATAGTTCTAGAACAAAGAGAGCAGGAGAGGGAACTTATGTAACTTAACCAATGGTAGAGAATGATAACTGAGCAAGACAACTTATGCTACTGCAACTTGCAATGTGTCAAGGGACACTGCACTTTGAATGAAACTCATGGTGGTGCTCATTTTTTGTCACGGAAAATAGTGAAAAAAATTTCCTCTCTATGTTGAGTCTCTAAAGTCAATAGTCCCATGGCTTTGCATTAGACCATACTCTACAGTCCCGCAGTTCTTATCAAAAAACTCATTTCATTGGTTAATCAAATCATGTGACCAGTTGTAGCGCCGCGCGTGACCAATTATAGCGCCGCGCAAGGGCTAGGGCTAGGGCTAGGGGACCAATCAGAAGAATTCTTTGATAAGAACTGCGGGATGGCTCACCATACTCACTGTGCTCACTGGCTGCCAGTCCACATTCATGACTTAGAAAACCTTCCACATTCTATTGTCAAGGAATTTCAAGACCATGGTCACTGGGTTGTTACTAAGACTACAAATCACCTCTCAGCAATGCCTATAAATCAAGCCCATGAACAAAACAATATGATGGTAAATAGTTGCAGTGGTGTTGTAGGACTGACTGAAAACCCAGCAGCCTTTAGAAAGTGGAGGATTGCTGGACCTGAGCAGGCATGACGAGGAAAGAATTTTGATCCAGTATAACCCACACATAGCTGAGAAGCATTATCATCATGAAGAAAAATTTTCTGCTCAAAAATTGTTCAAGCAGCAATTTCTTTCCCTTATACAAGTGTTTCATGATATGGGGAATCCATTTCTTGAAACATCTCCTGAGAGCTGTTGAAGCTGAACTTGCAAACTGTAATGGATGAGTCTATAGGGAAACAGTGTGATCTGTTGAAACTCTGAGCAAAGACCAGTACACAAAGTACCAGAAAGCAGTGATATTGGATGGTACTAGTTCCAATCATGATCTAACGAAGAGAAACGCTCTTTCTCTTTTCAGGTGTCCAGCTCTGAAGACCAAGCAGTGTACCAGTGCTGCTCTGGTACACCTACTTCGTGTCAACACAGTATCCACATTAGATGAGTATGCCAGCATCATATTGATCCCCATATAACTGTGCAGTTACAACAATCTACCCGGGGTAGACTTAGTGTGGGACTCTTACAGACAACAGCATCAAAGCATCTACAAGACAAAAGTGAGGCAAAGGAATGAGATTTCTTACGGAATGATATCAATACACAAAAATTGTTTGAGTTTCTCTCTCAGAAGATCGTGTCTGCCAATTATCCTGATGGCAAAGATTCATGTGATAGATTCACTGATGGTTGGCTGCAGTACATGTTTGCTCCAAACTGTGGATACAGATATTGCCATCCTTGTTGGCAAATTCTATTATTTACGTACATTAAATACTTCTGTGAATATTTGGGTGGCATTTGGTACAGAGAAGAACTATAAATATTTGAGTATCAACTCCACGGCATATGGAGCACTAGTGAATAAGTGACAGAACAGGCCATCTCCAGAATCTTCAGGATGGAAGCTTGATGAGAGCACATGCATGCAGCACATGGGTACCTGTCTGGACTACACTACCCATAGCTAGCAATGCTGATGAGAGCACATGCATGCAGCACATGGGTACCTGTCTGGACTACACTACCCATAGCTAGCAATGCCTGATGAGAGCACATGCATGCAGCACATGGGTAGCACACTGGGTACCTGTCTGGACTACACTACTCATAGCTAGCAATGCCTGATGAGAGCACATGCATGCAGCACATGGGTACCTGTCTGGACTACACTACCCATAGCTAGCAATGCCTGATGAGAGCACATGCATGCAGCACATGGGTACCTGTCTGGACTACACTACCCATAGCTAGCAATGCCTGAAGAGAGCACATGCATGCAGCACATGGGTACCTGTCTGAACTACACTACCCATAGCTAGCCATGCCTGATGAGAGCACATGCATGCAGCACATGGGTACCTGTCTGGACTACACTACCCATAGCTAGCAATGCCTGATGAGAGCACATGCATGCAGCACATGGGTACCTGTCTGGACTACACTACCCATAGCTAGCAATGCCTGATGAGAGCACATGCATGCAGCACATGGGTACCTGTCTGGACTACACTACCCATAGCTAGCAATGCCTGAAGAGAGCACATGCATGCAGCACATGGGTACCTGTCTGGACTACACTACCCATAGCTAGCAATGCCTGAAGAAAGCACACGCATGCAGCACATGGGTACCTGTCTGGACTACACTACCCATAGCTAGCAACGCCTGATGAGAGCACATGCATGCAGCACATGGGTACCTGTCTGGACTACACTACCCATAGCTAGCAATGCCTGATGAGAGCACATGCATGCAGCACATGGGTACCTGTCTGAACTACACTACCCATAGCTAGCAATGCCTGATGAGAGCACATGCATGCAGCACATGGGTACCTGTCTGGACTACACTACCCATAGCTAGCAATGCCTGATGAGAGCACATGCATGCAGCACATGGGTACCTGTCTGGACTACACTACCCATAGCTAGCAATGCCTGATGGAGCTTATCAAGTGTGGTTGCAAGAGTACAAATGGTTGTGGTGCCAGATGTGGCTACAAGAAAGCAAACTCTTTGTAGCTGCTATTGCATGAAGTAAACTAGTTGACACTCTTAATATCCTCGTATTGATACTATACTTTGATATTGATGCATACAAGCTGAAAATTTCAATTTTATGAACTTCATTCTTAAAAATAATTGCATTGACATTAAAAAAAATTATGGGTGCGAAATATTTGGAATCTATCAAAAAATCTTTAGTTAGATATAACAAATCACAAAAAAAAAATTCATACTTTTGTCCATTTCATTAACCCATTCCTTCTGGACTTAATTTTATCATGACGTCAAACACATTGATGACCTCGGGCAAAGACGGTTCAATAAAATAATATGCTCATGTGCCAGTAATGATGATCGATGGTGTGCATAATTCATGGGCTTCAAATCGGTACAGTGTCAGTCATTACATTCAGTAGAAAGTGGTTAATTCTAAAAAGCAGGTGTAATAGACGAGGAAAGGTAGCATATGTTTAAAAAAGGAAGGCGAAAGTATGAAAGAGAAGGTAAAAGGCAATTAATCAGCAGGTGCAATAGGTGAAGTAAGGCGGCACAGGTTTAAAATGGAACGGAAGAGAAGGCAAAAATGCAAGCGATTAATTGTAACTAAAAAGTGGCTGGAATCAATGAGTAAAGGCGGGGGTCAGTTTAAAAAAGGAAGGCGAAAATAAGGAAAAAGTTTCGCAAAGCCTAAGTTCACAATCATGGTAGTAGGACAGAGAGATTCAGAAGCAGGACAGGTAGACAAAGGAAAAGGGACTCCATGACTCGAGAAGAAAGTGCTATAGAAAGGGAAGTGGGAAACCTTAACCTTACGGTAGAGAATTCCATTGAGCTACTTGACTAATATCTAATAGGGCTGAAGGATACTAGCAATAGCTACCAGGACAGAAAGAACTGAAGTGATGATGACAAAAGAAATATTATTCAGATATCATTATCGGTTAGGCAATTAAGGGTGCCCTGCCACTAGAACCTGTGGTCATTTAATCATTCAATATAATAGCACAGAACTGCCTGTAACCCAATCCCAAGTTACTTTCTATTCACGCAAGGTCAGCACTCTTGTTGTACTTTAGTGCCAAAAATCTACCAGTTACAGTGAAGCGTGAGGACAAGCGGGTCCCAGAACTAACTGTTGTACGGAGGGTCAGTTTAATGATAAGGGTTCATCAAATTCATAATTTTGATATCTCCTTACCATATGAATGACTTGTGTGAATGCCATCTTTGTCTCCTTCTGAAGTAGATGCGGAAGCTGGAGTAGGAGAAGGATGAGCTGGTGAAGGAGAAGTTTGTGAAGAAATAGACTCAGGTTCTTCTATTAAATTATTAGTTTTAATTTGTTCCACATTTCTATCTGCAGCTACTTTGAGTTCCTCTGAATGTTGAACTCCTTCAGGGATTTCTTTAGGAAGAAATGTCTGATCAGAACTTCTCCTCAACTTCTCTCCAGTGATAAATTCAGCAAACCTCCACCATTTATCTGATGGTTCTTTTGCTACAAAAAATATCACAATGTTTACTGTAACATATATAAATACACTAATGTGATTGACTAGTGAATAAACACTATAATAGTACAAAGAATAGCTATTATAATATCATAAAATTAAAACTTAAACTTAATGTGAATGTCTAGTGAAGACACCATCCACAGCAAAGACACCATCCACAGCAAAGACACCATCCACAGCAAAGACACCATCCACAGCAAAGACTCCATTCACAGCAAAGACACCATCCACAGCAAAGACTCCATTCACAGCAAAGACACCATCCACAGCAAAGACACCATCCACAACAAAGACACCATCCACAGCAAAGACACCATCCACAGCAAAGACACCATCCACAGCAAAGACACCATCCACAGCAAAGACACCATCCAAAGCAAAGACACCATCCACAGCAAAGACACCATCCACAGCAAAGACACCATCCACAGCAAAGACACCATCCACATCAAAGACACCATCCACAGCAAAGACACCATCCACATCAAAGACACCATCCACAGCAAAGACACCATCCACAGCAAAGACAACATCTGCAGCAAAGACACCATCCACAGCAAAGACACCATCCACAGCAAAGACACCATCCACAGCAAAGACACCATCCACATCAAAGAACTTAAACTTAAACTTAATGTGAATGTCTAGTGAAGACACCATCCACAGCAAAGACACCATCCACAGCAAAGACACCATCCACAGCAAAGACACCATCCACATCAAAGACACCATCCACATCAAAGAACTTAAACTTAATGTGAATGTCTAGTGAAGACACCATCCACAGCAAAGACACCATCCACAGCAACAACAACAATCAAAACAACAACTCACTGAGTATGAGTAGAGTAGTGGCTGATATGGTTCTATATGTACCAGGTGGTCTTCCTCCAAACGCGAGTATTTCCACTGAAGTAGGAGTAGATGACAACACAGTTGCACTATGACCTCCTCGATTCATATTATACTTATAACCTGACAACTATGAAACATAAAATACATTCATTATAACTACTGGCAGAATATTTATGAAATACAATAAGGACAGGAAAAGTAGCATAGCCCCACCCCCTACTCCTCCCACTATTATAGAAGGAGTGACTAAGCCCCCACCACTGTTGGTCCCCTCCGCTTTCAGACCAACTTCCCCTCCAAGAAGTTCAGTGTAGTTCTAAAGATGCACCTTCAAGTAACTAAAATAAATAAATGTATTAAATTAATTAATTAATTAAAATTGTTTGCACAATATATGCTAACACAATATAACAACTACTACATACCAAGTCAGTATCTCGTATCTAATAAATACTAACACAATATAACAACTACTACATACCAAGTCAGTATCTCATATCTAATAAATACTAACACAATATAACAACTACTACATACCAAGTCAGTATCTCATATCTAATAAATCCTAACACAATATAACAACTACTACATACCAAGTCAGTATCTCATGTCTAATAAATACTAACACAATATAACAACTACTACATACCAAGTCAGTATCTCATATCTAATAAATACTAACACAATATAACAACTACTACATACCAAGTCAGTATCTCATATCTAATATATACTAACACAATATAACAACTACTACATACCAAGTCAGTATCTCATATCTAATAAATACTAACACAATATAACAACTACTACATACCAAGTCAGTATCTTATATCTAATATATACTAACACAATATAACAACTACTACATACCAAGTCAGTATCTTATATCTAATATATACTAACACAATATAACAACTACTACATACCAAGTCAGTATCTCATATCTAATAAATACTAACACAATATAACAACTACTACATACCAAGTCAGTATCTGATATCTAATTAATACTAACACAATATAACAACTACTACATACCAAGTCAGTATCTGATATCTAATAAATATTAACACAATATAACAACTACTACATACCAAGTCAGTATCTCATATCTAATAAATACTAACACAATATAACAACTACTACATACCAAGTCAGTATCTCATATCTAATAAATACTAACACAATATAACAATTACTACATACCAAGTCAGTATCTCATATCTAATAAATACTAACACAATATAACAACTACTACATACCAAGTCAGTATCTCATGTCTAATAAATACTAACACAATATAACAACTACATACATACCAAGTCAGTATCTCATATCTAATAATCAGTATCTAATATCTAATAAATACTAACACAATATAACAACTACTACATACCAAGTCAGTATCTCATATCTAATAAATACTAACACAATATAACAACTACATACATACCAAGTCAGTATCTCATATCTAATAAATACTAACACAATATAACAACTACTACATACCAAGTCAGTATCTCATGTCTAATAAATACTAACACAATATAACAACTACATACATACCAAGTCAGTATCTCATGTCTAATAAATACTAACACAATATAGCAACTACTACATACCAAGTCAGTATCTCATATCTAATAAATACTAACACAATATAACAACTACTACATACCAAGTCAGTATCTCATATCTAATAAATACTAACACAATATAACAACTACTACATACCAAGTCAGTATCTCATATCTAATAAATACTAACACAATATAACAACTACTACATACCAAGTCAGTATCTCATATCTAATAAATACTAACACAATATAACAACTACTACATACCAAGTCAGTATCTCATATCTAATAAATACTAACACAATATAACAACTACCACATACCAAGTCAGTATCTCATATCTAATAAATACTAACACAATATAACAACTACTACATACCAAGTCAGTATCTTATATCTAATATATACTAACACAATATAACAACTACTACATACCAAGTCAGTATCTCATATCTAATAAATACTAACACAATATAACAACTACCACATACCAAGTCAGTATCTCATATCTAATAAATACTAACACAATATAACAACTACTACATACCAAGTCAGTATCTGACATCTCCTTCAACTCTCTTGTGGACACATCAAACAAACACACTCCATATACTCCAATGATCAGAAGTTGGGTGTGGCTGCTATCATACTCTATACATGTAGCAGTAGGAGAGAGACCCAAGAGAGGTCCACCTGAATGTAGTCTAGTCCAGTGCTAAATAGAAACAATATAAATAATACTATCATATGTTGTGTCTGATATTTCATACACTTACCATTGTGGACAAGTCCAACATATCTATGGCCCTGCTAGCTCCTCCACATCTTATGACTTGATGAGGACTCACTTTAGTGAAGGCAAAGCCTGCATCACCATCAGGTACATCTCCAGTGACTGGAGGAGAAGACCAAGTCCCTAACAATACATACAGTCATTAGCAACTTAGTAAACTGAAATTATTTAATTAAAATAAAAATACAAATAGTAAATTAGAGTAGCGTAATTAAAAAATGTAAACATAAACACACTGGCAATAACAAATACACATATATAACAATACAAACAAACAAAACACACAAAATAATTAATTACTACTACACAATTACATATGGTATGGTAAGGATCATCAAGTGCCTCCACTATATGGAGTATAATGTGCTAGTATCACATGAAGGACAAATTTACAGACTTTGTGTGTAACTTTAGAGCTATTATTTCACCACACTGAACTTCTTGGAGGGGAAGTGGAATGGCTCCCCTTCCCATCCCATAAACATAACCTTGACTAATATAAATTAAACATTAACATATTAACATGTTTCATGATAGTTTGAACTCACCAGTTTTTAGGTCAAACATGTGAAGATCATTAGTAGATCTACCACCTTCACCAAATCCTCCATGTACTAGTAGTGAGCTTTTATAGCCTATCATACCACCGTCATTCTTCACACCTGGACTACCACTAGCTCCTGGATGAGACATCTCCTGCCATGTCCAATTAGTTAGGTTTAGTTGATACAATGATCCAGTACTCCGTCCTCCCTCATCACGACCCCCATAGAAGTACATACAGTCATCTATCCTAGCACATCCTCCATCATAAAGTCCAGGAGGATGACGACCTTGTAACTGGTGTCTGATCCATGTTGCTGTGGCAAAGTTGAATTCATGCAAGTAGTCCAAGTCATCCACTGGCACACCTGAGTCCACCCGTCCACCCCATAGATATACAGAAGTATGTCTACCAACAGAGAAGAAGTCATATCTTGGACTAGGTTCTGATGACATTGTTGATATTTCTATACAATATACCAATTAACATACAAACATCAAACATGAGAAAATATACACATACTAACACACATACTAACTAACTCACATACAAACACACATACTAACTAACTCACATACAAACACACATACTAACTAACTCACATACAAACACACATACTAACTAACTCACATACAAACACACATACTATCTCACATACAAACACACATACTAACTACCTCACATACAAACACACATACTAACTAACTCACATACAAACACACATACTAACTAATTACATCACATACAAACACACATACTAACTAGTGATGTGCTTGAGCACAAATGGCGAGCGAGCCTAAAGACTATACTATTTTTATATGAGTGATCTTGACTTCTAACACTGAAGCTACTGAAAATAAGGTCCAGTTTTTAAATTTCGCATACACGGTAAAGGGATTTCAGTGCCATAGTAACAACTCTCTGCAACTGCTTGAATTGAAGGAAAAAAAACAACAGCACGTTATTTAAACGTTTTCTTTGTGATATTCTTTAGCTAAGTAGTGGTTGTAACACACAATGTTTTGACACAACTGGACATGCACCTACACAGACTTACCTTAGCGGTAGTCTAGTGGACAATGTATTTTCAAGTAAATACTGTTGCGCACGGCTTATAACCATGACAAAGAGCGCATTGACTTACCACCGCCACTAAGGATTCTCAGAGCTAGTTAATTGAAAAATACTGGCACTGTGAACGCTTTACCTAACTTACGTAATTAGAAGCGCGGGCGAAAACAGAGGTCTCACGTACCCCATAAACAGATAAATAAATATAGCGAAATCTCGATTGAGTTACCCCTGATAGTGTCTCGCTCGCTTCGCTCGCTCGCCAACTAACTCACATACAAATACACATACTAATTACCTGACATACAAACACACATACTAATTACCTCACATACAAACACACATACTAACTACCTCAAATACAAACACATATATAATAATACCTGTGGCTGACTATGATGTATGTATTAATGAATAATTCATGAGCTAATGAGTTACAACATGCAGACACACAATACTCGTAAACTCGTGCTGAAGGTTATTACTGTAATTGTAACTAAAAGCAGGTGGAATAGACTAGGATAGGTGGAAGTAGAAAAAGAAGGCAAATTTCACAAAGCCCAAGTCCACAATCATGATAGAAGGACAGAAAGATTCAGAAGCAGGAGAGGTAGACAAAGGAGGAGAAAGGACTCCATGACTCGAGAAGAGAGAGCTGAAAAGAGAAAGGTGGGAGATAAAGAAATTCAATATTTGAGGAAAAAAGAGAGCAGGAGAGGGAAACTGATGTAACCTTGACTCAGGTGGCTGGGTATATTCTTTGGGACATCCTCAATAGTCCCAAGTTATTCTGAGGACTGGGAAAGTCTGTGGCAGTCCTGGACATGTATGCAGGATATGTATTATTCATTTGATACAGGAATATATTACAAGTCTGTTGGCTGTGTTGCAGGCACCAGTATAAATACCACCAACCAGACGAGTGATATTCTGCAGATGAATAATACATTTATTATGTACTGCTCATGTGTGAATACCATAGTAACAAGGTTCTTGTGTAATGAACATTTGTATAACCTGGGGGGACGTAACAACCCCACGTGATTGAGTGAGTGAAGTGAGACCCTCACTAATGAGTCTCAATGGAAATTAAAAATTACACACGTATGTAGAGAACATTATATTCACCTGACGATTATTACCTAATTTATTCAGTCGCACTTATCATTTAACTGATGATCCTTACCTACTCCATTCAGTTGTACTTATCATTGATTCATGTAACTACTATTTTGATCGAGTTTGAATGTACATGAGCAAATGGGATTTACTCCTTATTATTTATGATAAGTACAACTCACCGAAACGCGGGAGGATCGATCGACTTCACTGTGGAGCTGGAGCGCCGACAAGGGCAAGTATTCCCATCTAAGGCGCACCACCAAACGGTCCAGAGATGCCAGTGATCCAATGCCCGATAGAAGGCTGCGCGTACGAGACCCCCGACGTCGAACCGGTAGTTGCAGCCGCGCTCATCACAACTCATGCAACCAGTCATGGAACCCCCAGTGGATCTACACAAGCAGCAAGGGTTGAGAAGGTAAAGAGACCGACTGTGTCATCGGCCGGCACCACAGAGGACTGGCAGTACTTTAAATCGAGATGGAATGACTACGTAAAGGCGACCAAATTAGAGGGAACAGACAGGATCATCCAACTATTGGAGTGCTGTGATGACCAGCTCCGCAGGGACCTCACCAGGAATGCTGGAGGCACCCTTACTGGAATGCCCGAAGACGCAGTATTCGGGGCCATGAGGAGGTTAGCCGTAAGGGAAGAGAACACAATGGTAGCAAGAGTGACCCTACACAACATGAGGCAGGACCGAGACGAGCCGATACGCGCCTACGGAGCGAGGTTGAGAGGGCAGGCAAGCGTCTGCAAGTATACCAAGCAGTGCACAGGTTGTGATGCCAACGTGGACTATACTGAAGCCATACTCAGGGATGTGTTATGCAGAGGTTTGGATGACACTGAGATACAGATGGATCTACTAGGAGACGAGAACCAAGACATGACATGGGAGCAAGTCCTCAAGTTCGTCGAGGCAAAAGAGGCAGGAAAGAGGTCAGCATCCCGCCTGTTACTACCACAAACAACAGATGCAGTAGCTGGCAGCTCGTACAAGCAGAAAAGACCATCGACTAGGGGCCCATCAAAGGACCAGGACACTTGTACGTATTGCGGGACCAAGGGGCACGGAAGAAACCCCCCAACAAGACTCAGAAGAACTGAGTGTCCTGCCTTTGGCACCAAGTGCGACCATTGTGACAGAGACCACCACTTTGGGAAGATGTGCAGAAGCAAAGCTGACACAAAATTGGCCAGGGCCACTGAACGCGAAAGTGCCATTTTCGACACACTATGCGAAATCACATCAGCAAAGGTGACCAAAAGTGCTACACTGGACCACCATATCTTTGATCAGACCACAAAGGAATGGTCAAGGAAACAGTCTAAACCCCAGCCATACATCAGACTTCAGATAAGCATCAAGCAGGAGGACTATGACCATTTTGGATTCCCCCTCCAATCACCCCAAAACCAGGCCTTCACCAGTGCCATGGCCGACACAGGCTGCCAAAGCTGCCTGGCAGGCTTCAAAATCATAAAGAAGCTTGGCCTGTCCACCAGAGACCTCATCCCTGTTGATCTCAGGATGCATGCAGCAGACAACCACAATATTGACATTCTGGGCGCTGCCATACTGAGGCTATCCGCGAAAAGCGGCAAAGGAGAAGAGAGGTCTACCAGGCAGATGGTCTATGTGACTAACAGTACCGACAAGTTCTTCCTCAGCAGAGAGGCATGTTCAGACCTGGGAATCATCTCACATAATTTCCCGGCAATGGACGAGGTCAAGGAAACCAGTCTTAACGGCTCCATTGGCGCCGCCACGAATTCCACACCCCCATCACAACATGGTTGTCAATGCCTCAAACGTACTAAACCACCACCAATCCCCACCTCACTGCCGTACCCAGCCACAGAAGCCAACCGGGAGAAACTCCAGCAATACCTCCTTGACTACTATAGCTCCAGTACCTTCAATGTCTGTGAACACCAAACCCTACCACTCATGGAAGGCCCACCAATGCGACTTATGATAGACCCACAAGCATCCCCCACCGCTCATCATTCACCCATCCCAGTACCCCTTCACTGGCAAGACGATGTCAAAGATGGCCTCGACAGAGATGTGAGACTTGGAGTGTTGGAACCTGTACCTATTGGAGAACCTGTTACATGGTGCCACAGAATGGTTATCTGTCCCAAAAAAAATGGCACACCCAGAAGGACCATTGATTTCCAGCCACTCAACCTCCATGCCACCAGGGAAACGCACCACACCCAATCACCCTTCCACCAGGCGAGGTCAGTCCCTCAAGGGAAAAAGAAAACCGTGTTTGATGCATGGAATGGCTACCACAGCGTTCCTCTTCATCCTGAAGACAGACACTTTACCACCTTCATCACCCCATGGGGCCGCTACAGATATCGCACGGCCCCACAAGGCTACATTGCCTCAGGTGATGGATACACTAGACGATATGATGAGATCACCTCGTCCATACCCAACAAAACGAAATGTGTAGATGACACACTGCTATGGTCTGACACGATAGAAGAAAGCTTCTATACCAAGCATCCAACTGGTTAGACATCTGTGGCAGACACGGTATTACCCTCAACCCAGATAAGTTCAGATTCGACAAAGATGACATTGAATTCGCAGCTTTGAAATCACCAATGACACTGTGAGACCATGCAAGAAGTACATCAGGGCCATCTCCGACTTCCCTACACCACAAAACCTTACGGACGTAAGATCCTGGTTTGGTTTGGTGAATCAGGTATCGTACGCATTCAGCATGACTGACGTAATGCTACCTTTCCGGGAACTCCTCAAACCCAGCAACAAGTTCCACTGGAACAATGACCTACATCAAGCCTTTGAAAAGTCGAAATTAACCATCATTGACGAAATCCACAGTGGAGTCAAAATTTTTGATAAGTCCAAGCCCACATGCCTAGCCACTGACTGGTCCAAAGACGGAATTGGTTATTGGTTGTTCCAGAAACACTGCTCCTGCCCCTCCAGTGATCTCTTCTGCTGCAAAAATGGCTGGAAGATAACCTTAGTAGGCAGTAGGTTCACACATGCAGCTGAATCACGTTATGCTCCAATCGAAGGTGAAGCACTGGCTGTAGTAGACGCCCTGGATAAAGCAAGACATTTTGTCCTGGGATGTAAGAATCTAACCATCGCTGTTGACCACAGACCACTCCTAAAGATATTTGGTGATAGATCCCTAGATCACATCTGCAACACTAGACTGAGGAACCTGAAAGAAAAAACCCTGAGATACCATTTCAAAATCGTTCACATCCCTGGTGTCAAAAACAAGGCCCCTGACACCCTCTCAAGACACCCAACTGGTGATCGCCGCCCACCCAAAATGGTCCTCCATGACAACATCCACAGCATCCAAGATGGTGTTGCTACCCCTCCCCTCCGCATCCCCACTCAACTCATAGCTGGCATCTCAACAGATAACCAACTAGACTCTATCCAAATGGAAGACCAACTACAGAGTTCACTCATCTCGTCTCTACACTCCCTACATCCCATCAATTGGGAGCAAGTCCAAATCGCCACATCATCTGATGACAACATGCTCCTCCTCTCTACAATCGAAGATGGAATCCCTGACCTCAAACACCAACTGCCACCATCCATCAGAGAATACCACCAATTCAGACAACATCTGTACAGCAGTGATGGTGTCATTGTCTACAAAGATAGAATCGTCATCCCACCCTCTCTATGACCCTCATGCCTGTCCGCCCTACACGCCGCCCACCAGGGCACATCAGCCATGACATCAAAGGCAGAAGCATCTGTCTTCTGGCCTGGCATCACTAACGACATCAGAGCCACCAGAGCCAACTGCTCCCACTGCAACAGGATGGCTCCATCACAAGCGGCACTACCACCCACACCCCCCACCTTATCTGAATACCCATTCCAGTGCATTTGTGCAGATTACTTCCACTACCATGGCTGCAATTATCTCGTCATCATTGACCGATATTCCAACTGGCCTATCGTAGAGAGAGCCAAAGACGGGGCCCAGGGACTTATCACTGTCCTGAGACGCACCTTTGCCACCTATGGGATACCAGACGAACTCTCATCGGATGGCGGTCCAGAATTTGTAGCTCACAACTCCAGGCAATTCTTACAGGATTGGGGAGTTCACCACCGACTTAGCTCTGTGGCATTCCCTCACAGCAATTGCAGAGCCGAGGTGGGTGTCAAAACCGTCAAGAGGTTGATCACAGGCAACACAGGGAAGGATGGTGCTATAGACATTGATGCTTTCCAGAAAGCCATCCTGCAATACAGGAACACGCCGGACCCTACAACCAAACTTTCCCCAGCCATGTGCATCTTTGGACGACCAACAAAGGACCTGATCCCAATCCTCCCTGGAAAGTACCACCCACATCAGACCTGGAGGGAATCACTAAGGCTACGAGAAGAGGCACTCAGACAGCGTCACATGTCTCACCAGGACCGATGGAGTGAACACACCAGAGCCCTAACCCCACTGAGTACTGGTGACCGGGTGAGAATACAAAATCAGACTGGCCCTCACCCACACAAGTGGGATCGAACCGGCATCGTCATTGAAGTGCGCCAATTCCATCAGTACCTCATTCGAATAGACGGGTCAGGCAGGCAAACACTCAGGAACAGGAAATTCCTCAGGAAATACATCCCTGTACACCCACCAGCCAAAAGAAGGTCCATCATGGAGGACATTGCTTACTTACCCCCAACCTCATCTCCCGATGGCATCCCACCCTCAACCTCATCTCCTGATGACATCTCACCTACAACTTCACCTCCCACATGTCTACCACCAGACACACCTGGGCCCATTCCAATGAAGATGTCAACACCACGAACCCCCCTAACCTGCCTTCCAGGGACAGCCCACTCCCCAAACCCCCTCCGACCAGTCCCCCCCGACTCCCGGATCCTATACCAGTCACTACCCTTACCCCGCCCTTATATACTCCATCACCAAAGCCGTTGAGACGATCAGTAAGAGAAAGGAAACCCCCAGACCGATTCTTTTGACTTTACGAAACTCAGCCTTTAACCATCATGGGTCAAAGACTTGGGGGGAGATAGAGAACATTATATTCACCTGACGATTATTACCTAATTTATTCAGCCGCACTTATCATTTAACTGATGATCCTTACCTACTCCATTCAGTTGTACTTATCATTGATTCATGTAACTACTATTTTGATCGAGTTTGAATGTACATGAGCAAATGGGATTTACTCCTTATTATTTAGTATGTATATAAATTATTGGCGAGTGAGCGAAGCAAGTGAGACACTCTCAGGAGTAACACAATTGAAAATCAGGTGATATTTGTTTATATATATGTTTGGATGTACCTATGTCATTTTGAACTTTGACCCTGGTGTTTTTGCGTTAGTTTGGTTGTCGACCCCGTCCCAAACTATACTAAACGGAATCTCCAGTTTATCATCATGGTGAAGTTTGGGACGGGGTCGACCTCCGAGCTAACACAAAAATACGAGGATCAAAGTACAAAAATGACAGACGTACGTCCTAACCACAAATATCCCTGATTCTCAATTTGTTAGTGGCTTGCTGTTCACCAATAACTTGTACCATAGTACATTCAAACTGTCCACTGATAGTTAAATTCATGGTAAATACATTTCATACCCACCTCCTAGGATGTGAATAAGTTCACCAGCCAATCAAAATCTGTCTCTGTGGGTGACCTATAGCATGCTACAAGTTGGTTGCACCACTCCTTAGATGGGTACAGGGTTCACACTATCCTTGCACCTAGGGCCCTGGTTGTGTAAATCCCTACCAACCACCACGTTATACACTATACCCAACTTTCAATTGTCCACTCCCAATACTGCCCCGCTAGTTCCGCTAGCTAGCCTATTAACTCACCTGCTGTCAATTGCTCCTTCCACTCCTCAGCAGTCGCCACCTGTTCTTTCTAACCATCTAAAAGCTCACACACACAGCCAATCCAAGTTTTTGTTTTGTGTCTAGTTGTGAGTGTAACGGGAGAGGGAGGGGTGGTGGGGCTGTGGGTGTGGGGGGTGGGGGGGTGGGGGGGGGGGGGGGGGGGGGGAAAGAGGCTAATTATATGCGAGGAGGGGCGTTCCATTACTCTATTGCGCATGTGCATATGTGTGAGTTTCTTAAAAGGGGTGGACCTCCTCCTTTCCGCTGCTCTCTTTTCTTCTGTCCTTCGTTTTGTTGGTCTGTTGGTGTTGCTGCTGTTGTTACAAGATGGTGGACGAGGCTTTTAAAGGAGCTGGGAAGAACTTGGGCCTGGAAATATGGCGCATTGAGGTAGGTGTAGCCGTGCCCCCATCTTCTCGTGGTTCGAGGTCTTAACAACTATCCATTTCTTGTTTTTGTAGAAATTGAAGGTTGTTCCAGTGGAGCGCAAGACATACGGCAAGTTCCACACTGGAGACTCCTACATCTTGTTGCATGTAAGTGAACTGAGTGAACAAGAAGACTGGATAGTGGGGATGGGGAGCCAGAGAGTGTGGTCCTGCCAGAGTGTGGTCCTGGATGGGGAGCCAGAGAGTGGTCTTGGATAGGGAGCCAGAGAGTGTGATCCTGGATGGGGAGCCAGAGAGTGTGGTCCTGGATGGGGAGCCAGAGAGAGTGGTCCTGGATGGGGAGCCAGAGAGTGTGGTCCTGGATGGGGAGCCAGAGAGTGTGGTCCTGGATGGGG
>WLWD01002145.1_pt1 | contig 60694 bp, 40 predicted proteins | sample 6712731 | NCBI WGS metagenome assembly WLWD01 (sample SAMN12718690, study PRJNA576275) | sponge metagenome | isolation source: marine sponge | host: Mycale hentscheli | place: New Zealand: South Island, Marlborough, Capsize Point | collected 2014-11-01 | reverse complement strand
TCCATAGATGCCAGCCTCAGGGAGAAGACAGGCTTTAAAGCTGATTGGCTCACACTTCCAATACTAATACTTTGTGGCTCATGATGCTCTCACCCTCGCCTTTGCCATTCCCAAGCTCCACTATCTGTTATGCACAGCACCTTGCTTTCTATCAGGAAAGCTGGAAGAGAATGACTTACTCTATGCTCCATCATGAGTGAAATCACCAACACCCCTCTTACCCTGGGTATCAAGGCCCGGGCTCAAACAACACTGCCTGTCAGATTCGGCGGCCTTGGAGTGCGGAGTGCTGCAGTACTGGCTCCTGCAGCTTACCTGTCTTCCTCTGCTGCCACTGCTGATCTAGTAGATGCCATCCAGCTACCTCCTATATACCCACCAATCTCTGCCAGTCCCCTCCTACGACACTGCCATACAAGTCTGGTCCCAAGGTCATGACAATGATAGTCTCGTTGGAGCAAGTGCTGAGAAGGAAAGGAATTGGGACAATATTAAGGCAATCAAGGTGGCTGAGTCCCTGTTGAATGAAGCCTCAGATAATATAGAGAGAGCCAGGCTGCTAGCTGCAAAGGACAAGACCTCCGGAGGGCTGCATGCTTTTCCTGTTTCATCACTAGGCCTAAGATCGGATTATAGTTCACTGAGAGTGGCCGTCGGACTGAGTCTTGTCACCACTATCTGTGTAGAGACTAGAAGAGACTAAAGCGATTAGGAGAGATTATATATGAGACAAAAGAGACTGAAAAGACTAAAGAGACTAGAATAGACTAAAGCGTGAGACTAAAAAGACAACAAAGACTAAAAGAGACAGAGACTAGTTATTCAATTTAAGCTAGGGAACTACATACTCCTAAAATGATGTCATGAGAGTACAAATAACATGAAGATACACAACCAATGTAAGTCACTTTTTGGTTGGCTAAATGATGATGTCATCAGCAGCTCCGTAAGAATCATCAGTGCTTAGAAATCACAGTATTTCAGATGTAATTTGTGGAGTGGCTTTATGTGGAATCAGTTGAATTTGTTTAAATTATAAATAATCGGAATGGACACTGGCTAACTGTGTCCACTATTGAATGTCCGCCTTCAACAGCTAGTGCTACATACAATAGCATGTATCATTATGTAGGAGAGCATGTAAAAAGTCAAAGTAGCTCTTTGCTACACAGCAAATTTCTTAAAATGTATTTAAACTTTATGGAAACACAAATTCAGGCTGGTGAATATGGTTGTGGGTTCTATGCCATAGCTAATGTGACTGCGCTTGTGCATATTGAAGATCCTTGAAAGATATTTTATGATAAAGAAGATGAGATTGCACCTATTTCAATGTCTAGAAAGGATACATTGCACCTTTCCCTAAGAAGAGAAAGAGGAGAGCTCTAAAGAAAAAAATCAGAAACATAAATTTTGGTGTTCAGAGGATTTGTAGACTACCAGAAGGGGCACTACTACATGAAGAATGGGGAGACCATACCTCAATAATTGATACCACATTAATTCATGCCTGAAAGTAGTTTCATAGGCTTGCCTGCAGTTGCTTTTGCAAATTGAATTTTAAATATTAAAGTTCAATATTTGTGGTAATAACAAATTTTATGTATCTAAAGTATGAAATAACTAATATTTATACAACACAACTTCATAATCCAGAAAACTGATATTTTGTTGCTGAGTAAATGTCTTCAAATTTTTTTCATTGGGTATTTGCATAGTATTGCTCCTTGACTTGCATAATTTTGCTTCTTGCCTGAGGTGCTAGTGACATAAAATTAATGAATTGATTGACTGAGGTAGCTTTGAAATAGCTTGAAGAAAACTATACACTTCTTAGGATATCATGAGCAAGTAACTAAAGATGGTCTCTGTTGAAGTGGAAACAGTTAATATCCCATGTATTCTCTTGTCCATCACACATGTCAATGAACACTTCCATAACTATTTATACAGAAAGCAATTTATTAATGGAAGCAAACTCAAATGACAATTCAGCAAAAAAAGCAGAATAGTTCCAACCATTATATACAAACATCCAATGTAGCTGGTGTTTAAAAGAAGCAATTAATAATACATGATAAAAGAAATAATGCTCATCAGGGAAACTGGATGGCACTTGGCAAGAGTTTAAACTTGCGTGCAGCTAATGCGAGGTGTCACATTGATTGTTAGGCTTCTTTTTAGCCAAAAAAAAAAGCAATTTGAGAAGCTATGCTTCAAGAATCTGCTTTTGATTCAATTGTTAGTTAGATGTAAACAGTTCAAAATAGTTATACTGATTGGGCAGTGTTATGTTCATTTTTTAGTTTTATTTTAATAGCATTAGCTAAAGCTAGATCAAATAAAACTGAAAGGTCTTTACTAGTGGCTTAGGTCAGCTGCAACTTGCTAGTTAAAACACTAGGAGGATTTATTTATAAATTTAGCCAACAATTGTTATTATTTTTTTCAGGTATTCTAGCTAGGTTCTTTTACCATGTATAGCTAACTCTTCCAAACCAATTACTCACACTTACAGCAAAGACAACGGACTACTGCAACAAATAAAGCTCAGTTAGCTGTGGGGGGGGGGGGACGACCTTCCGTGACAAATAATTCTGCCACATTTGGTCCTCCTGGGAGACCGCGCGGAGGGGGGACCAATTATCGTGTGACATGCAGTCCATCCAACCTCTTTTGCGAAATTAAACTGGCACATATGCACATGCGCAGTACTGACTCATCCGCGCCCCTTCCCCCCTAATTAAGCGTAATGGCTGCTTTTGGCGGGACGTTGAGTTTCTTGATAATATGAAGGAGAGGAATAGTGACGGATTTAGGAGTGGGAGCAAGTGACTGTGAGTTAATAGGTAATATCAGTCTATTGTTTTAGCGAAATGGAAATTTTCTATTATTAGAATCAGAAAACGCCTTCCCGCGGGGCAGAAACGATTTGTGGAAAAGGTGGCTGAAATACAGTCCACAGCAAATCAGACAAAAGTTGGGGGATCTCTGGTAAGAGGGTTTTTGTGTAGTAAATAAGGACTGGGGAGGTTAGAGATTAGAAAAGTGGCTGTGTTCTAGTCTCACATAGCCAAACCCTTTATCATCCTTTACCCGCTGCGTGGGTGGAGGAAAGGGTCTGGAACACTGCCATTGACTCAGCGGTTCTAGTTCCACCCGAAATTTGGTGGAGGTAATTAGGCTCTAGAACTATGAATAATATTAAGTGACCGTGTGTGTGCGGTCACTTGCGAGCGAAAACTTTTACTCAGCAAAATGGATCAATGCTGTGTTTGCAGTCAAAATGTATTCATTCTTTCATTAGACACGAGTAACCTAGATGGCCTAAGATTTGTGCACAGCATCTAATGCAGTCTCGTCAGAGATACTCATCACTGTCCATGCGCGAAATTGCAGCTCTCAGAAAGAGTGGTTACAGTTGTGATACTGCTAATGTTATTCATAGTGTTAAAGCCTAATTACCTCCAACTTCCGGGTGGAGCTAGAACCGCTGAGTCAATGGCACTGTTCCAGACCCTTTCCTCCCTCGTGTAGCGGGTAAAGGGTGGTAAAGAATCTGGCTACACGAGACTAGCTGTGTTCTATAACAGTAAGTGATTGTGTCAGTGATGAGGGAGCGGAGTAGTCTGGCATAGCTTGTCCTTTACCTAGGGAGCAGAGGGTGTGGCTGGTAGTACTATTGTTCTATGATCAGTAGGTATGGCCTGTACATTGCAACCAGTGATCTAGAGGGTGTGGCTATTAGTACTATTGCATCATTAATATAGAAAGCAGAGGGTGTGGCTTGTAGAACTATTGTGTCAGTAATCAATGGAGCAGAGGGCGTGGCTATTAGTACTTATAGTGTGAGTGATCTAGGGAGCAGAGGGCGTGGCTGTTAGTACTATTGTGTCAGTGATCTAGGGAGCAGAGGGCGTGGCTGTTAGTACTATTGTGTCAGTGATCTAGGGAGCAGAGGGCGTGGCTGTTAGTACTATTGTGTCAGTGATCTAGGGAACAGAGGGTGTGGCTGTTAGTACTATTGTGTCAGTGATCTAGGGAGCAGAGGGCGTGGCTGGTAGTACTATTGTGCCAGTGATCTAGGGAGCAGAGGGTGTGGCTGTTAGTACTATTGTGTCAGTGATCTAGGGAGCAGAGGACGTGGCTGTTAGTACTATTGTGTCAGTGATCTAGGGAGCAGAGGGCGTGACTGTTAGTACTATTGTGTCAGTGATCTAGGGAGCAGAGGGCGTGGCTGTTAGTACTATTGTGTCAGTGATCTAGGGAGCAGAGGGCGTGGCTGTTAGTACTATTGTGTCAGTGATCTAGAGAGCAGAGGGTGTGGCCTGTAGTACTATTGTGTCAGTGATCTAGGGAGCAGAGGGCGTGGCTGGTAGTACTATTGTGTCAGTGATCTAGGGAGAAGGGGCGTGGCTGTTAGGACCATTGTGTCAGTGATCTATAGGGTGTGGCTGTTAGTACTATTGTGTCAGTGATCTAGGGAGCAGAGGGCGTGGCTGTTAGTACTATTGTGTCAGTGATCTAGGGAGCAGAGGGCGTGGCTATTAGTACTATTGTGTCAGTGATCTAGGGAGCAGAGGGCGTGGCTGTTAGTACTATTGTACCACATACTCCATTGTATTGAATGTTGTTGACTACTTTACCACCCTTTACCACATACTCCATTGTATACGTACCCCTTGGGAAATGAGGATTACGTAACTGTGAAATGAATATAACTTGATTTAACTTGTACTAAAATATTTAAATGACTAAAATATTATGCATACAGTATTTCGGCCATTTAATGGTGTACCCTGGAGTTTCTTTTCTGAGTAAACCAGAATACACTGCACTATAAAATCTTTATCATTATCTCTCCTGACAAGTACCTCTTCTTCAGGCCACTAGTGTCACCTGATTCTGCTGAAAACATTTCTATATTCATCCTGTTTCTCTATAAGTCTTAAATTGTGGAATTTCCTAAGCCAAACTCCTGAGCACCTCCAGCTAAAATATTCCTTGGCCAATTATTCTTCCTAAGCTTCTTCTGATTGCAACTCTTTGACATTTTACTGTAATTCCACCAAAACAAAACAAAACAAAAACAAACAAACAAACAAAAAAATAAAATATAAAAATATAAAAATGTGCTGACGACCCTGTACCCACTGCGATGTTCCTTCGCAGTTAGGTTAAGGGTGCTGGGACATAGCAATGTGCGCGCACCCGCACGCACCACAAAAAACCACAAAAATCTGCAATAGTAAAACGACCGCTAACTTAACTTGCGCGGGTAATTCAAAGCTTCCCGCCCACCTTTGATAAAACTAACCGAGGCCCCGCCCCCGCTATAAGTTGTAAAGAGCGCAGCTGTTTGATATTGTATTTCTTGGCTTACTTTATCAGTACTGTTTCTCCCTAGAGCAGACACTGGCTCCCAGATTGTCTCCAAGCTTTGACAGGTAAATAATACCTCACTAATGACTTCATTATTTTAATTTTTTATTCTTGTGCAAAACTTCTTCCTGATATATATCACTCATGATTTTTTTTATTTTACAGTATTGTGATGACCAGTGATAATTTTTATGAATGTATATAATATAATGATACTTATTTTATATAAAAAATATTTTGAAATAGCCAGCTAAATATAGCTAGCTAGATGAATATTTTGTGATGTAGCTAGCTAAGTAAGGATGAATAAACAAATGAAGTGAATAGCTAAGTACAGAAAACTGTACAAAAACTGAAACTGTAGAGTTTCCAGCAGCAAAAATGGTTCACTAATCTATTATAGGTACATACACACACTGAATATGCATCTAGCTAGCTTGATAAAAGGATTCCCTTACCTGACCATGCCGAGAAAAACACTATTAGCAAGACTACAATAATCTCCTCACACTCGTTTCAGTAGGGCTTATCATCGAGAGGGGGAGAGGCGGCCAGAAAACTGGTTTGCTAACCGGTAGGCGCCTGAAAGTTGGAGAGCACCTGGAACTTACTTTCCCGCGGGAATCAATAGAATCAGTTGTGGGTGTGGTTTGAATGCAATCCAGTCTCTGCCGAAAGATTGCGTGGACTAATTTTTAGTCCTGGAGTCTATTTTGTGTTACTTCTCAGAAAATAAGCGTAGAAATGACTCCAAATCTCGTACACAGGCTGACTATGACCTTAGCTACAAAATGTTCGTTGCAATTTTTTTTGAAAGAAAAAAATTCGGGCGCGCTGCCGTGAGGATCAAATAAGCACAATCAACTAGACAAAACAAAGCAGAATTGAAAAAAAGTACAACGAAGGTTTTGAAGACAATCAACAAATGTAGCAGTAGACGAAGAATTGGCTTGTCAGCGACTGCATTCTCGGAGGAGTTGTGGATTATATACTTGAGGCTGAGGAGCTCGTAACTTGAACGAAGCAGGCTCCCGAGGTCAGTTCTTTTTATTTAGTTAATCCATTAGCAGTACTCTGTAGGATATACCCTTAGTTGGAGCTCTACAAACACTAAGAAAAAAGTTAGTAATCCCTAGCAACCAAAATCCAATTATTGTGAATATTTGCGTGGGCGTTGTCCCAGCACCCTTAATTCGGTTGTCTGATGTTCGAATCTACTGTACTTCACAACGAATTAAGTTCTAGGATAGTGTCGTATGTGATACAGGATTGTGTTCTAGGATAGTGTCAGATGTGATACAGGATTGTGTCATATGTGATACAGGATTGTGTTCTAGGATAGTGTCAGATGTGATACAGGATTGTGTTCTAGGATAGTGTCACGTGTGATACAGGATTCGATTGTGTTCTAGGATAGTGTCAGATGTGATACAAGATTGTGTTCTAGGATAGTGTCAGATGTGATACAGGATTGTGTTCTAGGATAGTGTCAGATGTGATATGGGATTGTGTTCAAGCGACTTGCTGAGTGTGATGTCTTATGCAGACGTTAAGGCCACCTTGGTCATTCCAGAAGTAGTGCTTTTGATACTGCAGCTAGGATAGTGTCACGTGTGATACAGGATTGTGTTCTAGGATAGTGTCAGATGTGATACAGGATTGTGTTCTAGGATAGTGTCACGTGTGATACAGGATTCGATTGTGTTCTAGGATAGTGTCAGATGTGATACAAGATTGTGTTCTAGGATAGTGTCAGATGTGATACAGGATTGTATTCTAGGATAGTGTCAGATGTGATACAGGATTGTGTTCTAGGATAGTGTCAGATGTGATACAGGATTGTGTTCTAGGATAGTGTCACGTGTGATACAGGATTCGATTGTGTTCTAGGATGGTGTCAGATGTGATACAAGATTGTGTTCTAGGATAGTGTCAGATGTGATACAGGATTGTATTCTAGGATAGTGTCAGATGTGATATAGGATTGTGTTCTAGGATAGTGTCACGTGTGATACAGGATTGTATTCTAGGATAGTGTCAGATGTGATACAGGATTGTGTTCTAGGATAGTGTCACGTGTGATACAGGATTCGATTGTGTTCTAGGATAGTGTCAGATGTGATATAAGATTGTGTTCTAGGATAGTGTCAGATGTGATACAGGATTGTGTTCTAGGATAGTGTCAGATGTGATACAGGATTGTGTTCTAGGATAGTGTCAGATGTGATACAGGATTGTGTTCTAGGATAGTGTCAGATGTGATATAGGATTGTGTTCTAGGATAGTGTCACGTGTGATACAGGATTGTGTTCTAGGATAGTGTCAGATGTGATACAAGATTGTGTTCTAGGATAGTGTCAGATGTGATACAGGATTGTGTTCTAGGATAGTGTCACATGTGATACAGGATTGTGTTCTAGGATAGTGTCAGATGTGATACAGGATTGTGTTCTAGGATAGTGTCAGATGTGATACAGGATTGTGTTCTAGGATAGTGTCAGATGTGATACAGGATTATGTTCTAGGATAGTGTCAGATGTGATACAGGATTGTGTTCTAGGATAGTGTCAGATGTGATACAGGATTGTGTTCTAGGATAGTGTCAGATGTGATACAGGATTGTGTTCTAGGATAGTGTCAGATGTGATACAGGATTGTGTTCTAGGATAGTGTCAGATGTGATACAGGATTGTGTTCTAGGATAGTGTCAGATGTGATACAGGATTGTGTTCTAGGATTGTGTCAGATGTGATACAGGATTGTGTTCTAGGATAGTGTCAAATGTGATACAGGATTGTGTTCTAGGATAGTGTCAAATGTGATTCAGGATTGTGTTCTAGGATAGTGTCAGATGTGATACAGGATTGTGTTCTAGGATAGTGTCAGATGTGATACAGGATTGTGTTCTAGGATAGTGTCAGATGTGATACAGGATTGTGTTCTAGGATAGTGTCAGATGTGATACAGGATTGTGTTCTAGGATTGTGTCAGATGTGATACAGGATTGTGTTCTAGGATAGTGTCACATGTAATACAGGATTGTGTTCTAGGATAGTGTCAGATGTGATACAGGATTGTGTTCTAGGATTGTCAGATGTGATTAGAACTAACTTGCCTTCAATAAGCCTCTGTCATAGTTTCTACACCAAATTAGTGTATTTCAGGTATAACTCATTTCTGGTCTTGAATATTTTCTAGACTGGTCATCATCCCATAATCTCAAGTTGTAGGTTGTCTTTTTATTGCTTCACAGGACATTGAAGATACTTTACCCGATGCCAGGAAAAAAAAATTACTTTCATAGTTTCTACTACACCAATTAGTGCATTTCAGGTATCAAAACTTAACTAATTTCTGGTCTTGAACATTTTTTAGACTGGACATCGTCCCAAAATCTCAAATTGTAATTTTGTTTTTTTGTTTTTTTTGTTGCAAAGACATTGATGATACTTTACCAGATGCCCGGGGGGGGGGGGGGAAATTACCCTATCAAGTTCCTTTAGTTTCTCATTTCAGTTTTATTAGGATAGTTCTATTGAACCCCTCGAACCCTCCCTATCTATGCTATTGAAGGTGAACAGGGCCTAATACCTGTTGCCACATAGGAAGTGCATTACAGTGAACAGGATGTGGCTAAAGGCAATATATTTCACCTGTGTTCATAGCTGGTTATATTATTTAGCACAAATGGCAAGCGAGCTGGTCTGACTGAAATTTAAATTGGAATGTTAGCCACTAATAATATTTATTTGTTAGTAAATGTTGTTTAGTTAATTTGTGCTATTCTTTAGCAACACACAACATTTTTACACACGCAGACACACACATGCACACTTGTTCACTTGATAATAACCAGCATGAAACTTACATTACATTTTCTTTGTGACTCGACTATTCTGGGTTTGATACAGAGGGGGGGGGGAACCCTGAGATTTCCCCGCCCCCCCACGATTTTCACTTATACTTATTAAAACATACAAAAAATACTTTTCCTCCCAACTTTTCTTGTAGGTAAGCCTAGATTTGTACAATTTCTTCAGGCTAGCCTTTGAATGCTTTAGGTTGGAGCTTAGTTTGGGATTGCCTCCGCCAATGTTCATCTTTATATTACGGCTTGTGGACTGTTCTCCTCGTTGTGCTTCTTCCCTCTGCTGCACTTCTTCCCTCTGCTGCACTCCTTCCCTCTGCTGCACTTCTTTCCTCTGCTGCACTTCTTCCCTCCACTGTACTTCGTTCCTCTGCTACACTTCTTCCCTCTGCTGCACTCCTTCCCTCTGCTGCACTCCTTCCCTCTGCTGCACTCCTTCCCTCTGCTGCACTTCTTCCCTCTGCTGCACTACTTCCCTCTGCTGCACTTCTTCCCTCTGCTGTACTTCTTTCCTCTGCTGCACTTCTTCCCTCTGCTGCACTTCTTCCCTCTGCTGCCCTTCTTCCCTCTACTGCACTTCTTTCCTTACCTCTTCTCTCCCTCACTTCCTCCCTCACCTCCTCACTCTCACTCTGCTGCACTGCTCGAATCTGTTCCTTGTGTTTCACCGATTCATAGCTATCACATTAGATTTTTTTAGGTTCGGATTCACTTCCTTTGGAGCCACAAGGTCTCTTTTTCCTAAAATACTTTCTGATATCCATTAGCTACTACTCAGCAACTTCTACAGTCTGCCAAAGCAACAAATATACCCTTACCAACCAGGCAGCTGCTTCACAATGACCAGTGCTAAAAGCAACTTTCAAACTGGAACTGGTGATTCATAAAATGATACACCTACTCCATTCAAAATAGAAGGATAGCCTATTAGGAGTCTGTGCTTAATTAATGTCAGAGCTATTCAGCTTTCAAAATGAACAAAGCTGTTTATTAGAGGTAATCAATTTATCAATACATAAATATAATGTAATAAGTTTAATTTCCTTACCTTATTAGTATTGCAAGGACACAAAAAAAATACAACTATAAGGTCGCTATTTGACTTTCCCCCCTAGCAAAAAATCCTGTATCAAACCCTGCTATTGGACAAAGGTATTTCAAGAGGGAAACAATCAAATTTCCTAATATGATGTAAGTAAAGATCAATAAAGCAACACATTCTGTTGAAGCTGAACTTCCTTTCCAAAGGACGCTTCATTGAAAATGCTCTATTGTACCAGAGCTCTAGTTGATAAATTATTAGATTGTATTCTCTTAGTGACTTGACTATTGGACGAAGGATTTTCAATTAGGAAACAAATCTGTTATGCCAGGCATATAGCTATGACAAATGACTCAGTAACCACAGCAACTTACCATCACCACTAATAGAATAGAAAGTGAACTCTGCTAAGTTTGCAAGATCTCACTGTGGACGTCTCTCCTCTCCCGGGGTGGACACGCATTGACCTCTTTGAACTTTGTCATTATACATGTGTAATTTTTACTTTCCATTGAGACTCATACGTCCCCCAGGTTATACAAATGTTCATTGCACAAGAACCTTGTTACTATGGTATTCACACATGAGCAGTACATAATAAATGTATTATTCATTGGATGCTGCAGAATATCACTCGTCTGGTTGGTGGTATTTATACTGGTGCCTGCAACACAGCCAACAGACTTGTAATATATTCCTGTATCAAATGAATAATATATATCCTGCATACATGTCCAGGACTGCCACAGACATTCCCAGTCCTCAAAATAACTTGGGACTATTGAGGATGTCCCAAAGAATATACCCAGCCACCAGAGTCAAGGTTACATCAGTTTCCCTCTCCTGCTCTCTTTTTCCTCAAATATTTAATTTCTTTATCTCCCACCTTTCTTTTTTCAGCTCTTTCTTTCTGCTCGAGTCATGGAGTCCTTTCTCCTCTTTTATCTACCTCTCCTGCTTCTGAATCTTTCTGTCCTTCTATCATGATTGTGGACTTAGGCTTTGTGAAAATTTGCCTTCTTTTTCTACTTCTACCTATCCTAGTCTATTCCACCTGCTTTTAGTTACAATTACGGCAATAACCTTCAGCACGAGTTTACGAGTATTGTGTGTCTGCATGTTGTAGCTCATTAGCTTATGAATTATTCATTAATACATACATCATAGTCAGCCACAGGTATTATTATATATGTGTTTGTATGTGAGGTAGTTAGTATGGGTGTTTGTATGTGAGGTAATTAGTATGTGTGTTTGTATGTGAGTTAGTTAGTATGTGTGTTTGTATGTGAGGTAGTTAGTATGTGTGTTTGTATGTGAGTTAGTTAGTATGTGTGTTTGTATGTGAGGTAGTTAGTATGTGTGTTTGTGTGTGAGTTAGTATGTGTGTTTGTATGTGAGGTAATTAGTATGTGTGTTTGTATGTGAGTTAGTTAGTATGTGTGTTTGTATGTGAGTTAGTTAGTATGTGTGTTTGTATGTGAGGTAGTTAGTATATGTGTTTGTGTGTGAGTTAGTTAGTATGTGTGTTTGTATGTGAGGTAATTAGTATGTGTGTTTGTATGTGAGGTAGTTAGTATGTGTGTTTGTATGTGAGTTAGTTAGTATGTGAGTTAGTTAGTATGTGTGTTTGTATGTGAGGTAGTTAGTATGTGTGTTTGTATGTGAGGTAGTTAGTATATGTGTTTGTGTGTGAGTTAGTTAGTATGTGTGTTTGTGTGTGAGGTAGTTAGTATGTGTGTTTGTGTGTGAGGTAGTTAGTATGTGTGTTTGTATGTGAGTTAGTTAGTATGTGTCTTTGTATGTGAGTTAGTTAGTATGTGTGTTTGTATGTGAGGTAGTTAGTATATGTGTTTGTGTGTGAGTTAGTTAGTATGTGTGTTTGTATGTGAGGTAATTAGTATGTGTGTTTGTATGTGAGGTAGTTAGTATGTGTGTTTGTATGTAAGTTAGTTAGTATGTGAGTTAGTTAGTATGTGTGTTTGTATGTGAGGTAGTTAGTATGTGTGTTTGTATGTAAGGTAGTTAGTATGTGTGTTTGTATGTGAGGTAGTTCGTATGTGTATATTTTCTCTTGTTCGATGTTTGTCTGTTAATTGGTATATTGTATAGAAATATCAACAATGTCCTCATCAGAACCTAGTCCAAGATATAACTTCTTCTATGTTGGTACACATTCTCCTGTATATCTATGGGGTGGACAGGAGGACTCAGATGTTCCAGTGAATGACTTGGACTACTTGCATGAATTCAACTCTGCCACAACAACATGGACCAGACACCAGTTACAAGGTCGTCATCCTCCTGGACTTTATCATGGAGGATGTGCTAGGATAGATGACTGTATGTACTTCTATGGGGGTTATGATGAGAGAGAACAGAGAAGTGGATCATTGTATCAATTAAACTTAACTAATTGGACATGGCAGGAGATGTCTCCTCCAGGAGCTAGTGGTAGTCCTGGTGTAAAGAATAGCTGTTGTATGATAGACTATAAAAGCTCACTACTAGTACATGGAGGATTGGATACACGTGGTAGACTTACTAATGATCTTCACATGTTTGACCTAGCAACTGGTGAGTTCAAACTATCATGAAATATGTTAATATTTAATTTATATTAGTCAAGGTTGTATTTATGGGATGGGGAGGGGAACCATTCCACTTCCCCTCCAAGAAGTTCAGTGTGGTGAAATAATAGCTCTAAAGTTACACACAAAGTCTGTAAATTTGTCCTTCATGTGATACTAGCACATTATACTCAGTATAGTGGAGGCACTTGATGATCCTTACCATGCCATATGTAATTGTGTAATATTAATTAATTATTTTCGTGTGTTTTGTTTGTTTGTATTGTTATATATGTGTATTTGTTATTGTCAGTGTGTTTATGTTTACATCTTTTAATTACGCTACTCTAATTTACTATTTGTATTTTTATTATTTTAATTAAATCATTTCAGTTTACTAAGTTACTAATGACTGTATGTATTGTTAGGGACTTGGTCTTCTCCTCCAGTCACTGGAGATGTACCTGATGGTAATGCACACTTTGCCTTCACTAAAGTGAGTCCTCATCAAGTCATAAGATGTGGAGGATATGACAGTGCCATACATATGTGGACTTGTCCACAATGGTGAGTATATGAAATATCAGACACAACATATGATAGTATTATTTATATTAGCACTGGACTAGACTACATTCAGGTGGACCTGACTTGGGTCTCTATCTACTGCTACATGTATAGCATATGATAGCAGCCACGCCCAACTTCTGATCATTGGACAATATGGAGTGTGTTTATTTGATGTGTCCACAAGAGAGTGGAAGGAGATGTCAGATACTGACTTGGTATGTAGTAGTTGTTATATTGGTTAGTATTTATTAGATATGAGATACTTAATTCACCACACTGAACTTCTTGGGGGGGGGGGGGGTTGGTCTGAAAGTGGAGGGGACCAACAGTGGAGGGGACTTAGTCACTCCTTCTATAATAGTGGGAGGAGTAGGGGGTGGAGCTATGTTACTTTTCCTGTCCTTATTTTGTTCTGCCGATAATTATAATGAATGTATTTTATGTGTCATAGTTGCCAGGTTATGAGTATATAAAGCGATGGGGTCATAGTGCAACTGTGTTGCCATCTACTCCTACTTCAGTGGAAATACTCGTGTTTGGAGGATATACACGTGGTACATGGGCCATATCAGCCACTACTCTACTCATACTCAGTGAGTTGTTGTTGTGATTGTGTCTTTGCTGTGGATGGTATCTTTGCTGTGGATGGTGTCTTTGCTGTGGATGGTGTCTTTGTTGTGGATGGTGTCTTTGCTATGGATGGTGTCTTTGCTGTGGATGGTGTCTTTGCTGCGGATGGTGTCTTTGCTGTCGATGGTGTCTTTGCTGTTGATGGTGTCTTTGTTGTGGATGGTGTCTTTGCTCTGGATGGGGTCTTTGCTGCGGATGGTGTCTTTGCTGTGGATGGTGTCTTTGCTGTGGATGGTGTCTTCACTAGACATTTACATTAAGTTTAAATTTTCATTTTATGATATTATAATAGCTATTCTTTGTACTGTTAAATTGTTTGTTCACTAGACAATCACATTAGTGTATTTATAAATGTTACAGTATAATCATTATGATATTTTTTGTAGCAAAAAAAACATCAGATAAATGGTGGAAGTTTGATCTTATCACTGGAGAAGAGTTGAGAAGCTCTTACCGATCTGATCAGATATTTGTAACTGCCAAAATTCCTGAAGGAGTTCAACATGCAGAGGAAGTCAAAGTAGCTGCAGATAGAAATGAGGAGCAAATTAAAACTAATAATTTAACAGAAGAACCTGAGTCTATTTCTTCACAGACTTCTCCTTCACCAGCTCATCCTTCTCCTACTCCAGCTCATCCTTCTCCTACACCAGCTCATCCTTCTCCTACTCCAGCTTCCACATCTACTTCAGAAGGAGACAAAGATGGCATTCACAAAAGTCATTCAGATGGTAAGGAGATATCAAAATTATGAATTTGATGAACCCTCATCATTAAACTGACCCTCCGGTAGTTCTATAGTGTTATTGTTATATATTACAGCATGTAGGTGTATGCTAGTCTCTCTAATACAAAAGTTTGACTTGCATGAAACAGTATGGATAGTGGTAGTCAGACTGGGTTAACTCCATTGAAAAAAAAAACAACTAAATATTCACTAGCCAGCGATTACAATATCATCTCAGACAAAAAGATTAACGTATTGGTTACTATTCAGATATGATTATCGCTCAGGGTGCCCAGCCACTAGAATCTGTGGTCATTTAAGGGTGCTGGCACACCGCCTACGTATCCTCCCACGCAAATGCGTTAGCTAAATCAATTATGTTGCTATGGCCCAAGTTTATATACTTTCTATTCCTTGCTGCCTACTCCATGCAGTGGATTGTGAAGTGACCCCTTCCAGAAGCAAGTTTACCTGAAATTGGACTCCTACAGCAAGAAACACGGAAGAAATGAGCCCTCCAATTTCACACCCTACGAAGCGAGCTACAGTTTGCAGTTCAAGGCTACAGTGCCCGTTTCAGCATTCTACGGACCTTGGAGCTCAAGCCCGACAAACTTACAGAAGCTCTTTCCGATTCACAATTTACTTTTCTAATTATGCACTGCAATAGTTGTTTCATGACAAACTTTGACGCTATACTTCCGTTGTGTACCTTTATTACATAATCTCTCTCTGTAACTTTATTTGTTGTAATCTTGTGTAACTCTGTTCCAAATTTAGAACGGCTCTGATTTGTCATTCTGTAGTTTTGGCAAGAAATAGCTTGCAGAAGCTAGAAGTATTGGTACGCATACTTTATTCCATAACAGCCCCGCGGTTAAGGAATACGTGCATTTTGTTGTCAACGAAATCTTTCGTTATTGAGTGGCTCAGAGAAGAGCCGGTTTGGAAAAATTAAAACACGGGAACAACGAATGGAGAAGGAGAAAGCGGCGAACAGCAGACTTCTAACGGGAACTGAGCGCCTGGAACAGCTTCTCGCCGAGCGATTTGCTCCTGACTCCCCTCTTCTTCAGGCCCTCGTCAAAGTCGTCCTTAGTAAGGCTAGTTCGGTGGAGAAGCGATAGGCTCTGGTAGTCGAAGCCCTCAGTAACCAGCTTCTTGGCTTGTGTTGGTGTGACACTGGTTTTCCTAAGGACCTGGTGAGTGCTGCTGCTTTGATAAACAGAGTCTTTTGGGAAAGCCACTTTTTCAGTTGCATCTGAGAAGTCAGAATGGAGAGTTCCTTCAAACAGCCACTCAGTGATGGATGCAGCAAAACTCTCAAGTGCCAGTACATCGTTAAGAGTAAGGTAATAACAATAATATTATTATTAATAGTTGTTGTAGTAATAGTAGTAGTAGGTAGTAGTAATAATGGTAGTAGTATAGTGATAATAATGGTAATATAATAATAATAATAATAACAATAATAATGAATAATCTTATTATAGCTAATACTTTCAATGTCAACTCCAATAATTTTCTGGTGGAGTTTTCCCATGCCAAGTGATGTTCCCTGCAGCACCTCTTCCCCGTCCTTCTGCATCTAAATAAAATTATTAATTAGAGGCTGCAATAATATATTTTTACCTTCCACAATACTGGTAGCATGTCACAGAAGTGAAAAATATTCGGAAAGTTGAGAGTTGCCAACTCACTACGCCGTTCAACTTCCGCAAACAAAACGGGGAAGTCAAAAGCAGATCCGTTGTGTGCTACCAAGACTAATGTATGTACATAAATTAAAAATAAATAAATGAATAAAAAGAGGGGGGTAATACTTGTGCATACCCGGATAGTGAGGAATCCCTGTTTTTTCACTGACTAGAGTGGTGTTACTTGCAATCCACTCTAAAAAATTTGGAAACACAACAGACAGTGGCCGTTTATTCTTTAAAAGATTGGAGGTGATGCCTGTTACTCTAGAAACTAATATTATAACTCTAATTATTTATAGAATATCAGCAGCAGAAATGTTTTGGCTGGTCTGGACCAAAGAGGAAAAAGTTGGATCGGGGATGGAACCAGGAGGTTGGATCACCTTGGCTATGAGTGCTTGAGCAACTTAGCAGACCTAGCAGACTACTCAGGCGAGCGTAATCAGCGTACAAATGACCACTGATCAGAAACGATAAGACTGGATAGTACTGTTTCTATGAACAGCTAGAATGGTGAATCTGAAGGCTCGCGGAATGACAAGAACTGACTGTGCCAGTAGATGTGCATGTTGAAATCATGTCATCATCGTGAGGAAACTTGATGTTGTCACAGAGCAGGGACAAGCGGTCTATCAAGTCATCTTTGAGGGTGCTATCAAACTCCTCTGCAAATAAGCCATCATCATCCTCCATGAACTCGCTGTCATCAAAATTGGACACTGTAAGTGTTAGTAAAAAATTAAATTAAAAATTATTTTTATTAACTTATTTTTACGATATTTATAGATTGATTAATTGATTTATAAGAATAGATCTATGATTATAATTAAGGAAGAAAAATTCCAGGGCTACTCCCCTTCTGTGTGAAGCCCTGATGCATATACATACACACACACACAGTAGAGAGATTAAAATTTTAATATTTTTTATATACGTGTTCATCCCAAGAAAGACAAAAAAAATGAAATAACAAAATTAATTAAACATACCTTCACTGTTGTTCAACACAATTCTAGGCACATCTGCTACAGCTGATCTGGAAAAATTAGCCGGCTTTGCCTCAGGAACATGAAACTTGCAGATGGTGGTGCCATACTCACTATCAGTCAGCCCAGGAATATTAGTGCTGGATTCTCTAGAGGAAACTGCGTGAGCTGGTACAAATGGACATGAGCCAGAAGGCATAGATGGACCTGTGCTGAGGGGCACTGTTGGACCTGCACTGGGGGCCACAGACGAACCTGCTCTGTAGGGCACAGACTAATCTGCGCTGAGGGGCCTGGGAGGCACAGACAGATTTCTGTCACCTCCATCATGACTAACCAACGGGGACCTGTATAATATTATTATAGTCATAGATGAGACTGTACATCAGATTTATCAATTAATGTGTAATTTTATGCTGACCTTGAAAAAATGAATAAATTTTAGACTAAAAACAAAATATTAAGTATATATATTTAGAATGATTCAAAACATGACTGTTGACAGATTGTATTCTGTAAGTATGATGTTCAAATATCAATGTTATCATGTTTTGCTATAGGTTCCTCTACTGGAGTAGCATCTTTTCTTCTGCCTAACTGCAGAAAGCTGTTTCTTCCTCTTTGTGCCTGCTCTGCTAGCCATACCAACCACAATTAGATAACAGGCCAGAGCCTCTGCTTTGAATAAAAGCCACGAGTTGTAAGGGCGTTAACAGTGCAAGCTAGTTGCTATGTGCCAGCGGCACCAGTAATTAAGTAATTCAGTAGAATACCACAAAACCCGCCTTAACTCGATCCAATTTACTCACAGTGAACTGACTATTGTACGAGACAATTTGAACAAGCAACAATTTAACTGTAGCAGACAATTTACCACAAAGAGCTTTCACCTCAAAGGACTACCAGTACTGTAGCAGAAGCAGCAGTGTAGATAATTAAACTCCCAGTAGCAGGGCCATAATCAAATACAATATGAAATGAACAAAATCAAAGGTTCTGAAGTATGCAATACTATCAAGGGGATCCAAGGAGCTGTGACTCATTGACCTCTCTACTGGAGAGCCATGTCCTCTCTTCTATATAACCAGGATGTAATATTCTTCACTTCAGGAGGCATGCCTTCTTAGGAGAGCCCAAGGTCTACTATTCACTCCTCTGGAGAACAAGGAAGCCATGTCTTCTGCTCTGCACTTTTGTTGTGAACCTGCCAGTTGTACCCTAGAACCAAGGAGTTGTCTTCTCATAATGGGAGCTCATCTAATTCTATAAAGAGCATGCCAGCACCTTTCTCTCCTGTTGAGGTAGATTAGACAAAGTACTATGATCTAAGTTTGTTTCAGGTCTTATTTTGAATAAATCAATAAAATAATAATTGATAATAAATAGCCTAATTGATAAATATATATTATTGTAGAAAGGAAATAATATTAGTAAATAAAAGTAATAATTCATATTTTCTTTTAATGGTGTGCAAATATATATATATATTATTCATCCATCACAACAGTAACAGCGATAGAAAAAAAATAGCACCAAAAATTTCTGAGAAGTTGAAGTTAACACACTGAAACTGCTTCTAACTTCTACCCACTTCACCAACCTTCTGTCAAGCTCTCCAAAGACACCAAAGCAGATTCTTCCTTCCAAGTCGCAGCTGTGAGCCATGATATATCTATTCTAAACGAGTGACTCCAGGCCCCATTAATACGCCGCCGCTTCTTCATCGTCTAGGACCCTCCAGTACATTCCAGAAGTCTTGTACTCTTCCCAGGGGCGGATCCAGGGGGGGGGCCCAGGGGGCCCTGGCCCCCCCCCCCCTCCCTTACACACACACCACACACACCGACATGTGATACACACAAGGCACAAACATGTAATACAGCCAGCATTTAATACTTATTTCTGTGGTTAGTGTACTTCGTTTACACCATGACCACTTGTGCTGGCATTCTACTAACATTGCCTTATGATAGCAAGATTGCCAGTTTGTAATGTGAAAATGTCAAAGAGAGTTCAGTCTAAAGATCCAATTCAGAGCTCGACCTGTGGCAGCACAAATAGAAAGCTGACTCTGAATTAGCTGTAAGCCTTTGTACTCCAGAGAAAATCCTAGTACATGCAGATTGTGATTTCTTTCCCAATATTCACACTCTTTTATGTATAATGGGCACATTGCCAGTTACAAGCTGTGAATGTGAACGTTCCATCAGCATGCTCAAATTGATCAAGACTTCACTGAGGAGTAGTATGGGACAAGACCGTCTTAATGGATTGGCAATGCTATATTACCACCGTGACATTGAAATTACTTCAGAGGAAGTGGTGGATGAATTCTCATCCAAGACGGATGGTATTATGACTATATAACTTGCTTCAATAATTCTTGACTAATTCTTTATTGTTGTCAGTGAGTGTAATTTTTTTCGTGTATGTAACAAATTGAAATATTCAGAAAGAAACCAAAAAAAATTAATTAGTGGGTGTGATAAAATGGGTGTGGTCAAGTTTCCACCTAACTTTCGGCCCCCCCCCCTCTATAATGCTGCATCCGCCCCTGCTTCCCCGCAGGGCTCACTCGCTAGGTAACGCTTCTTCTATGTTTGCTTACCAGTTCTAATTAGAACCGCCACCACCCGGAAATTTGCCCACAATAAATTGCGCGCTCAAAGTTCGGGGGCGGAGTTGAAGAATCAAATGAATACGAATCAATAGTTAGCTTCGTACCTAAAAATCGAAATTCAGAAGTACTGGATGGCCAGAATGAACTCCTATTTTGTACACGGGGTACACGCCACATTTAAAAAAAACATTACAACGAGTTTTTTCTTTTAAATAGGATACAAAAATAATAATATAAAAATATTTTTAAAAATGGAAAACAGATTCTAATATCAAAAATACGGCGTTGTAATGTTGTGGGGAAGCCCCTAGGCTACCGCTGGAAAAAAAAAGACTTGGTAACTGCAACGGTCGCTCCTAAATTTCGCTGAATAGCCGTAAGGTTTGTACTGTTGTTTCTCCGTTCCTGGTCGGTCTGTTTTTTTTTTTACTTGGTTTATAAGAGCTGTCTGTTGGTGTCTGTTTCAACTGCAACAACAAAGTAAGCGTACATTGAACAGACAACGAGAAATAAATACATAGCATAACTCCTCCATCTGCGGTTTAGCGCTGCGATTTCAAGTGGTACTGCATCCTTAATCATTCAGTATAGCGTGGAACTGCCTGCAACCCAATCCCAAGTTACTCTCTATTCATGCCAGGTCAGCACTCTTGTTGTACTTTAGTGCCGAACATCTACCAGTTACAGTGAAACGTGAGGACAAGCAGGTCCCAGAACTAACTGTTGTATAATATTCCGGAACAGTCTCTTCATACTTGCAGTGTAAGGGATTGGCTTCTATTCAGACTCCACTGCTTATAGACTTTGTCATCATCACTTTAGTTCTTTCTGTCCTGGTAGCTATTGCTAGTATACTTCAGCCCTATTAGTTATTAGTTAAGTAACTTAATGAAATGTGAAATTCTCTACCGTTGGTTAAGGTTTCTTAAGCTTCCCTCTCCTGCTCTCTTTATTCTAAAATATCTCGGCTTTTCTTATTTCCCACTTCCATTTCTTTAGCGCTTTCTTCTCGAGTCATGGAGTCCCTTTTCCTTTGTCTAGCTGTCCTGCTTCTGAATCTCTCTGTCCTACTACTACGATTGTGAACTTAAGCTTTGCAAAACTTTTTCCTTCTTTTTCGCCTTCCTTTTTTAAACTGACCCCCGCCTTTACTGATTGATTCCAGCAACTTTTTAGTTACAATTAATTGCTTGCATTTTTGCCTTCTCTTCCGTTCAATTTTAAACCTATGCCGCCTTACTTCACCTATTGCACCTGCTGATTAATTGCTTTTTACCTTCTCTTTCATACTTTCGCCTTCCTTTTTGAAACATATGCTACCTTTCCTCGTCTATTACACCTGCTTTTTAGAATTAACCACTTTCTACTGAATGGATGACACTTCACCCATCGTGTACCGATTTGAAGCCCATGAATTATACACACCATCGATCGTCATTACTGACACACAAGCATATTATTATATAGATTAACCGTCTGTGCCCGAGGTCATCAATGTGTTTGACGTCGCGATAAAACTAAGTTCGGAAGGAATGGGTTAATGAAATGTGCTGGAATGAATGGACTAAAGTATGAATTTTTTTTGTGATTTGTTATATCTAACTAAAGATTTTTTTATAGATTCCAAATATTTCGCACCCATACTTTTTTTTAATGTCAAAGCAATTCTTTTTAAGGATGAAGTTCATAAAATTGTTCAGCTGGTATGCATCAATATCAAAGTATAGCATCAATACGAGAATATTAAGAGTGTCAATAAGTTTAATTCATGCAATTGCAGCTACAAAGATCTGTACAATCCCAGTTTGCTTTCTTGCAGCCACATCTGGCACTACAACCATTTGTGCTCTTGCAACCACACTTAATAAGCTCCATCAGGCATTGCTAGCTATGGTTAGTGTAGTCCAGACAGGTACCCATGTGCTGCATGCATATGCTCTCTTCAGGCATTACTAGCTATGGGTAGTGTAGTCCAGACAGGTACTCATGTGCTGCATGCATGTGCTCTCATCAAGCTTCCATCCTGAAGATTCTGGAGATGGCCTGTTCTGTTCACTTATTCACTAGTGCTCCATATACCGTGGAGTTGATACTCAAATATTTATAGTTCTTCCCTGTACCAAAGGTCACCCAAATATTCACAGAAGTATTTAATGTAAGTCAATAATGGAATTTGCCAACAAGGATGACAATAATAATTATCTGTATCCACAGTTTGGATCAAACATGTACTGCAGCCAACCATCAGTGAATCTATCACATGAATCTCTGCCATCAGGATAATTGGCAGACACGGTCTTCTGAGAGAGGAACTCAAAACCCTAATGAGCCGCCATTAATTTAGCTTGCTAACTGAAGGTGGGGTAAGACTAAGATTAGATTCTTCCTGGGCAATGTGAATACTGTAAGTAGTGATGGCGGAAAAAATTATAAATGAATGAAGAGATGTCCAACTGGCTTGAAACTTTGGACACAGCTTCAAAAAGCTTAAAACTACAGAATATAAATATATAAATAAAATAAACAGTTAAAAATTAAAAATAATCAATTTTTATGGTAAATGCTACCCTTAGAACAGCTCCTGTCCTGTGAAAGCCTTGGTGTTCGGAGCGAGTCCAAGACTGACGATGAAGATTCTATTTCAATAGCAACATCGCTCATGTGTGCATGTCACTGGCCGTGTGATCCTTGTAGCAGGAAGCTCTAAATGTCTTGAACCATTAATAAAGCCAGGTTTGAAGTTTCTCATGCAGCAAAGCTTGTCTTGAAACTTTGTACACACTGAACACTTCAACAATTCTACTAAATTTCTATGGCAGGGAGCTTTAATCCCGAGCGGCAGCCTAGCATTAAGAACAGTTCCAGTTTCAGTTCAGAACGGAAAGATCAACCACTCCAACAAAAAGAAGAGCACTGACAATGGCTATAGTCAAGCACTAGATAGCCGAGAGCGACTGGGCCCTGACATAGCTACTTGGGTTACATACTGCGTCAGATCATTTGATTAAATTAACCAGATGTTGTCCATGACCCCAAGCTATTTCGAGCTCCAAAATTAACTCTTCATTGTCAGTAATCTCCAAAATCATAGCATGATAGATGAACAAACAGACAGGATGACTGCTATGCCCTCTTATGCATGTGCGCTGAGGGTTTATAATATAATTATTTTTGGCTATAGTAGATAATATGAAAACGAATTAACATCGCTTTTGCAGCGAGAAATTTCACTTGGCTTCCCCTTGTCTTGCACTGCACCACTTGTGCTGTTAACTCCATCATGCTATTACATCTCCAATTATACTTTTTTTTTAATTAAGTACGTCTTATAATTAAATATTGTAAATGCATTTAGATTGAGATCTAGACATTTGTTTCATGTTTGATTATTAGGTAAAGTGATTCCTGGGAAGTTCACTGATGAGGTGACATCAGCAATATTTAATAAACAAAGCATCAGAAGAAAGATAGCCAATATTCTACTGAAAGGGCTCCCTGGATCTGGCAAGACATCGTTGTTGGATCGTCTCCTGAACAAGCCACTTCGTGTGTACTATTCCTCTACTGGCATGTGTGAGAAAATAGTAGTAGTTCAAATAGGCCCCTCCTCTACACATACTTCAGCTTACACCTGTGAAGACAACACATGGAAAGTCACTGACTTTGATGAGTCTGTAGTTTCTCAGTTAGACAGTTGCAAAGTGTTCATTCCACAGAGAAGCAGCGGTAGTCCACGACTACGTCTTCAACATCACAGAGCAAGTGCATCCAAGCTAGACCAGTCTGTGTCTGCCATCGAGCACCATGTGAAAGAAGTCCTTGAAAGACACCAGATCAAAAATATTGTAGATTTGCAGACCAAAAATTCTCTTTACATCAGAGATACAGGCGGACAGGTGGAATTTCAAGAGAGCCTTTCTCTTCTGATTTTTGGTCCTTCTATTTTTATCTTTGTCATGAGAACTGACATTGACATTTATACAAAGAACATCATTCAGTACAGATCAGCCAATGGAGAAATTATCAACCAGTATCAGTCCTCTATTTCTACAATGGATGCTCTCATTCAATTCCTTACCAGTGTTTCTGCCATACAGACAACTGAAGAAGGTGTGCTTGAGATGGTTTCCTCAGTGTGTCACGAGCCTATTGTCTTTATAGTAGGTACACATATTGACATGATTGGTTCAGAAGCTCAATCAGTTCTTGACAGCATCAATCTAATGCTTCACAAAATGATTTGTGAGAGAAATTTCTTCCACTTAGTTCGTTATTCTAATGGTCCTTTGAACACTGTCATGTATAAGGTAGACAATACCAGCAGTGAAGACCAGCAGTTTCAGAAGCTTCGCTCTGATATCAACAAATTCATTCGTGATAGAGATGAGTTTTTGATTGAATATCCTGTGAGTTACCTACTCTTCTGTCTGGAACTACACAGTACTCACGAGACAGTCTTATCGATGGATCGTTGCAAGAAATTAGCAGCCAAGTTTTATATTGAAGAAAAAGAGATGGGGTCACTTCTTCATTTCCTTCATTTCAGAGTAGGTATTATCCAGCACTATGACATTGAAGGTCTTTCAGATGTCATTATTAAAGAGCCTCAAGTTCTCTTTAACAAAGTACTGAACTTATACTGGAAACTTTCTTGTCATCTGGATCTATACCAAAGAGTCAGCAAGACAGTTTCTGCAAGAGAGGAATTTAGAAGCTTCTGTTTTTAAAAATCTTTTGAGTGAGAAGGACAAAATCACACCAGACCAGTTTCTCAAGTTTCTTCTTCACCTTCGTGTAGCTGTTTCTATTACCGACAAGAAGGGAGTGCTCAAATATTTCATACCTTCAGTTTTGAATCATGTCCAAAAGTCTTCATCAGATACACTTGACTCTGTTGTTGCTCCTCTGGCTATCACTTTCAAACTTGGTCACTGTCCTAAAGGTCTGTTTGGTATGCTCATTTCTTTCTTGCTGAATCCTGAAGGAGATCAGACTCTAACATTTGACTTGTTAGAAGACCATATATATCAAGACCAAGTATCTTTGCGGGTAAATTCTTCAGAAGATGTGGACCAAATTTGCCTCAGAAGCCATCTCTCTCATCTTGAAGTCAGTGCTGTTCTTGAGAATTACCCTCCAAATGTGTTAGCTCTTCCAAGAACAACTTCACCGAGTGAAGTTTGTAGTAAACTTCGGCAAACATTCGATACCTGTCTTCAGTCATCTCTAAATAAGTTGCACTATGACTACGGCAAGGTGGAACCTTATTTCAGTCTGAAATGTCACCTTGAGAATTGTTGTAAACTGCATGAAGTCCAATTAGAACCTACATCATGGGCTATGCACTGCAGTGCTCACAATATACGAATAGCTCCCTCAGAACCTGGAATGTTTTGGTTTAATGAAGGTAGGTAATGCTTTAAGCAAATTCAACACATAAAAGTTATATTTTGTATGTTTGTTCAGAATCTTCTTATTCAAAACCTACACAAGCTGAGACAAATATATCCAAACTATCAAGTAAGTTGTTCAAGATTATTATGAAGAACTTTGCTAACTGTTTTCACTTCTATGTATAGTAGACTCAGACCAAGTTGGCCCAAGTTGTGAAGAAACTCTAACTCAGAGTACTTCTTGTGGTGTCAATTCTACTCAAATATGCAACAGTACATCCGCAGAGGATGTCAAATGTATGTTATTCTCTATTTGTTTGTATGTTTATTTATTTGTTTGTTTGTTTCGTTATTTCAGCACTTCCCATTACCATGAAGAGATTGAGCTTATTGAAGTGGACAGATAAGAGTGGCCAACCAAAGACTCTCAGACTCAGAGATGAGATGAGTCCCCATTGGCGTGAGGCTGGAGAACTGTTGGATTTAAGTATAGCAAGAATGTATGGTATTTATACTCATCGTTTAGCAGATGTCAGGCAGTGTTGTCGAGATGTTCTACAAGACTGGGTCAAGATTGGATCATCAGATTACCCAGCAACTTGGGGTGGTCTGTTATCATTACTAGATGACTTACAACTTCATGCATGTGCCAAGTCTTTACAAGCAGCTTTGGAATGTAGTCCAAATTCAGTTTTGTAGCATCCAACAGTTGTATTATACACTTGTCACCTTTATTTTTTATGTAAAAATACATTTCATTTCTAGTTGCTATTCATCATTATCATAGTATAATATATTAGATACAGACGTTTCGGTCCGTGGTCCTTCCTTAGTCAAACTGAGAAGGCACAACAAATTTATGGACATATGTAGCTGATGGAAAGTAGATGTTGATAGGATGTGTTGATTCATTAAAAACATTGAGGTGTGTGAAGAGAAGAGGAGGTGGCTGAACACTATTTTAGAAAATGTTGCTCCCAATTTGCCCTTTATGTCAAACTCAACGATTTCTCTAAGGTTGATTAGAATATCAAACACAAAAACTCCACAAAGTACAAATTGAAAATCTTTTTATAGCTACTACGATGAACTAATAATGAATGTGTGACATGATTGGTTAATAAAAGATGCTCTGTTTTTAGCAACCCCTGTGATTCTAAAGTTATCTGATCATGATGCCTGTAGCTACTGATGTGTGTTGGTGAGTTGATAAAGATACGGATACGCTCCCTGAGGGTGTGGTTACTATGTTATCTGGTCCCTCTACAATGTGAGCAGTGATTTGGACTGTTGTCTTCAGATGATGTTGAGGTGATTGTTCTAGGTGAGTAGTGATTTGGACTGTTCTTCAGATGGTGTTGAGGTGATGGTTCTATGTACGTAGTGATTTGGACTGTTCTTTAGATGATGTTGAGGTAATTGTTCACAACACAGATATGTTAATTGGGAGAATCTGATATATAATTGGGCCAACAATTGTGTTTGACATTAGTATGAAAAAGACCCTATTAGCATGCAATTGTCCAATGAATAATTGCCTCTTGGTCCCTGGTTAATAACATAGTTCATCGAAGGGGCCAGGGCCCTCTTGAGCCTTCTGAATTTCTCCTGCTGCTACACTCACCTTCTGGCCAACAGTAGTAAATTGGCAAAACAGCATCACACCCTGACAACAGCCAAAGTTCCATTGACACTGATCCCCAAGTCTTCCACATCTGATGGCCAGATGGCATGACCTCATGCTACGGAATTGCTGGAAGACTTGATGTGTGATGCCATCTGCCCAGACATCTTTTGCATTCTAAAGTCATGCGTCCTGAGAGGTAGTTTGTGTTGCAGATTTGGCAGAAAGCAGAAAGTTCCAGAAATATTTGCAACTATCTCCAGTTTGCATTATCTCAACTGAATCTTCTGAAGTATTATAGCTTTAGTTGTAGTTAGTTTATAACATCCTCCAAAGTAAGTAAGAAAAGAAAATAAGATGCTAAATTGCAGCTTTTAGCAAGTAGAGATAACTAATGCATTGGATTTAGCACCACAGTTATGTCAAGTTAAGAGATTTTAATATTCTATACAATACTTTAAGAGCCCATAATATTGTAAGTTTAGCTAGCATGCAAAATTTATAGTGCAGGAAATTTGTATGATATTATATAGGTAAAAGTTTATCTTGCAAAATATCAAATGAAGTTTAGTATGCCATACATCAAATGATAGAAAGTTCATCGAAATTGTGATTTGAATCACTCAATTTCTTACAAAAATGTCAGACCCGTGTAGCATGCACCTCAACATACAAATAATAGATCAGCTGATCTATTATAATGGTTTGTAAATATTCCTGAAACTTTAATGCTCCTCTTTGTGAGTTCAAAGTCATATAACAAAATTTGGTTTAACACAATTGAACTAACATCATTTTATTCTTAGTAAACTTAAATACCTTAGCCTCCTTGGCTTATGTACAGTATTTTCTTGCTCCATCCAATGTACAGTGACTTCAGAGTCCATTGACAATTGAGAAGGAAGGGCTAAAACTTCCCCACTTTTGGTAGTTTTGATTTTTAATGACATTTGTTCATGAAGTGCCAATATAAATCTTGATAACAATTAGGACAGATAAACTTCTCATAAATGAAGGCAAAATACATTAAATAATTTACGGAAATGATATAAGCTTCCAACATTTTTACAACATGGAGCATTTCATACATTTAAACAAACATAAGAACAGCACTATTCTTTCAAATGTGTTTCTAATACAGAAATCTTTTCTTTAATGTGGCTTTACAATTTTCAAAGCGAGAATATTCCCTACTTGAAATGTAGGAATATTTCCAGCCTATTTCTGATGCACTGGACAAAAACTGGAATTTCCTTAAGTACAGGATATCCTGCTGAAAATTTGTCTTACATTTCTGCTACTGTAAATGTCGTATTAAACACAGATTTCTTTTACAAGCAGGATTCATGATACAGCCAGCCTAATGTCATGGTCCAGGATACTCAAAACACCATGCGGTTTTTCTTTAGACAAGATACTTGATATTGCCAATCAAGGATATTTGAAATACCATGCATGCTAGACACTTTATGAGTTTTATAAACTAATGTGTTTAGTCATGTTGATAGAAGTGATGAAGCTCCAACTTAATAATTGCCAGGTCTTTGATGTCACCTTATAAAGGCATGCATTAGCTATGTTTGTTAATCAAGTTCAACATTATACATACAAATGCAGTTTGTGTTGCATTATTAGCCATATAAGTGTGAGCATTCATTGTCAATACCAGCCAGGTTATATAAAGCAAAGAAAATGCTTGAAATAATTAAGCAGTATTTAATTTTACCATAGATACACAATTAGCTAATAGTCTTTAATTTATATGTTAGACTCAATTATTCAGCTTTGACTTTACCAAATAGTTCAGCTACAAAAATTTAGCTTAATTGGTGCCCGATCTTTTTATTCCTAGCGACCCTTTACCCATATTTACCGCCCTCCTCCCCCTTTTTGTATACTGGAGGCAGAACCCATTCAAGTTTGTAAAGGGTCGCAAGAGTTGTAGTTATTATAAGTAACTTTCCACTTCCTCTTCTGAGACTATTTGCAGGCTGATGAGAGCTACTACGCAGATGGTAGACGTTGTAGCAAATGGAGGAAAGGTATTGTTAAGGAAAGCGTATAAGCTAGAAATTTTTGCTAGAGACAAATCATATACTTAGTGTGTATTATCATAGATACTTCGTGTATCTATGGTATTATGAATGAGGAAGGCCAAGGGAGTTTGCGGTAGTAGCAGCTTTTCCAATATTTTAATAATGAAATTCTCTTAAGTTCAGACTATGGAGCTACTTAACTACATAGCTGTTAGTGAATTTAAAATCTGGGTTTAATTATTTTTTTTATATAGAATTAAAACTGTTTTTTTAATGTCAGTTAATCATACCAATTGTGACCACAAAAAAAAATTATCCAGATGATGCTAATATTCCTCTCTCATTAATATTTTTGTGAAAATAATGTTCACAATAATCGGTTCGAAAATTTAGTGTTAGCTACATGGTTATCTGGCCACTGTTTACTCTTTAATTCTGACTTACAATTAAACCTTTCTCATGAACTGATGTTCCATGCACTAGCCCATATGTTAATGTTAGTTCTATCAAATAAATATTTAGCCTTGCTATGGGTCTTTCAGTTCAACAACCATTTATAGGAACTATGTGTATGAGCACGGACATTACTTTTGATATGAAAGGTGCTGTAACGGTTATTCATGTTTTTCTAGTATTTCATTTATCTTCCCATGGTTGTAGTCATGCAGATATAGGCAGAAGTACACTTGATACATTACAACCACATGCACCCATACACAGTATTCGTGTGAAAACTGGTCACTTTGCTGGGAATAGTAAGCATCTTGAATGTTGTGGAGGTTCTATTTTTTAAGGTAAACTTAAGTCTGGACAATCTTCACATGGCAAAGTACTGCCAATGCAATAGGTTAATTGTATATTAACGTGCCATTATTTTTTTGCATGCAGATGAGCCACTTTGGTGGGAATCAAGTCAAAGTGCACCTTTGCATGTGTTACAATAGTGGGCAAGATTTAGAGAATCATCTCATTGATTCATGGGTAAGTGGGTGTTAATTGGTACACCCTTCAAGTGTCATCTACAGATGCAGTGAGTAGTAGCAATAAGTAAGCATTAAAGGGAAATGGCTCACACTGACTTGTGCAGACCCTAAAAGTTGTCTTATCATCTCAACTCATTGTAATGGCAAACTAGAAGAACTCATAGAAGAACTAGACTATACAGAACTCAGTTGCCAACTGTCCCAATTTGCAAGACACTCATGTTATTGAAATTACTGTCCCAATTACTGTTAAACATCAGACAGCAATGATGATAGACTGACTCACCAGTTGACTGATATGAATCAGGATTTTTTGTTTTAATTTTTTCCGTAATAGAACCTGCCATTAATTGATATGCACGATATTCATTCGCTTTGATTTTTTTTCGTTTGTTTGTTGTTGTTTTTTGTTTTGTTTTTATAAGCAAGGGTATAATAATCAGCTGCTAACCATGTTCCTTAAAATCCCACCACTACGTAATGAAGTGCACTAAATAGAAACTTGCTGCATTTTAATATTTAAAATGTGTTTTCACATACTGTTGTTAATTGTGGTAGACTTGATACCAGTCTTCTTGCTTGTTAGATATTTGTAACGTGATAAAAGTAAGTGAGAGAAAAATAGTGTAGTGATACTCTTTAATGTACATCACATATGTGATGTATACATTATATATATTATTTATATAATAATGTGATGTACATTAAATATAGAAATATACTAATAGGAGTGTGTTTCAGTCGTTAATTATAGTTGGGTGCTTTTTCATGCTTTGTTTCTTGTCTGCAGCCAAGGATATTTTCTTTCAATAGACTGGTGGTAACTTTGTTGGCTTGTAGATTGTTAATAGAGTAGTTATTGGAGCATTTTCATTTATAACCACAACACTTATAGACAATTGTATTGGGTGGAGTCAAGAAATAGCTAATTAAAATTGCTTGTTTCGTATTTACAGTGTAGTATTTAACCCCCATTGGTGATGTTGACAATGTCTGATATGTGTGTGTGTGTCTGTCATGTAATGTTTAGAGTTCAGAGAATGGACTGAGTCTGAGAAGGCAGAAAGGATAATGAGAGTCGTGAAAGGCTTGGAAGTAGAGGTAAGGGATGACAACTGGACAGCAGTATAGTAACGACTGTGATACTGTGTATGTTAATAGCATACAATTCATTTTGCTCCATATGTTAGTTTTGTCATGTGTGTTTATTTGGTCATATTGTTTGTGTTTTGTTTATGTGATTGTTTTTGTGTGTAGGGTTCAGACCAAATAGAGCAACTAACAATCTCTCAGCTAGCAGATCTCAAGAGAGATATCTTGGTAGACAATGCCCTAGACTGGAAGAAATTCAAACTCTTGGTTACCGTTATCTGAATGAAGAAGAGTTGGCCCAAGTTAGGGAAGATGACCAGGAGTGACACCTTATGCACTTAACAAACAGGTGAGCACACTGAGGGTGACTGCACATATAATGTTACACTCACAAGCATTATAGGTACTCGTTTTCACACATACATACCAACCTAATTTGAGCTAGTCTGAAAAGCGACAAATACGACATGTGGTTTCTGGAAACATTCATGTAAGATCACTGTACTTGGTTCGGATTAATAATGTTTGTGTTTGACTACCTTTAACAGCCAGGTTTGCTAGCCGTTCTGACGTCCACTGACTCACAATTGTTACATGGTTGCCTCAAACTCCTCTTCTCCATGGACTACAGTGATATGAAGTTTGTCCTTATGCCATTCACACCTCCTAATGGGACGTCAGAGCGATTGGCAGACACCAGGACAGCCGATCCTGGAGAGGGTGTGGTTATCATATGGCTCATTGGGTGATTGTGGCAGCACGATGAGAGTAATTTAAAAGAGCTCTGCAGTGTGGCAAGAAAGAGGATATTGACAGGTAATGGGTTGCAGGAGGAGGAGTATGGGATACTAATCAATGGTTGTAGAGGAGAAAGTGCAAAAGAGTTGATGTAAGCCATTTCTTGTGACACTGTTTTTATTCTTTTCTTTATTTCTAATTTTTCTTTTATTTTTCTTTATTTGTTAACCCTCAGCGCACATGCGCGAGAGGGTTATAGTAGTCGTCCTGTCTGTCTGTCTGTTTGTCACGCTCTGATTTTGGAGAATACTGTCAAGTAACAGTTGATTTAGGTATGAACTTACTCAGGACTAAGATTTAGGACCTTTTACTGTGCTACTTTTTTAATTTTCGGGCTTAACGTTTAGAAAACGCGAAGCTTTCAGCTCCGTGGTAAGTACTAGCTTTATGGGCAACGCCCCCTAGCATCACGTCATAATCACGTGAGCAAATAATTTCTTGCAGCCAGCGGTGTAGTTTGATTTATGCTCAGGGAAGTTAACGGATTTGAAAGAAGTGATGTTTCGCGTTGAAAATATAGGTGAGTGTTTCTGGCCTATTTAGCTTCTTCTCTTATGAAGACAGCGTTTCCATGTACCATTTTCATTGGTCGAGCTATTTTGATACCTCATTAAAAATAGCTAACAGATTGCTTGTTTTTTGGAAGGAGATTATATTGTAATAGCTAGGTAGTGTTTAATAGCGCTGAGGGTTCGCACCTTTAGTGCTTCATATATTTATTTATTAATATTTTTTCTCATTTATTTTGTGTGTACACTGCACATTGCTTATTATATATAATTCATCTTTTCCAAAACACAGACATCAGTCATTATGGAATTTTGCAACTAACATCTGCACATGTCTAACCTATAGTACGTGCTAAAATAACTTCCACAGAGAGGGATTAAAATTAAATTAGGTATTTTTTGTTGTTGTTGTTGTTGTTTTGTAAGCTGTGTTAAGCAGCACAAAACAAAATATGACCATGCATTTGTTATGGGGTACTCTTTTTGGTGTGTAAAAATATGTGTGCATGTGTGTATGTGATGAGAGATATATAGACATTACACTAAATATTCAAATTTGAAAAAAAAAATTCAATTATTGGTGAGTGGGCTTTATTTTAAAGTGGCCTTGCGGCATGCTTTATGTGGATATACCGCTAAAATGTTATTTCCCAGTATATTGCTAATTGTCTGCAAAAGAAAATAACTTTGTAACACAAAGAGTGTTTTACATTGCATGCATAAGAATTTGTTTTTAATATAAAGTAAACATGTGTGGGGTCCTCAGGTAAACAATTGATTAGGCAAGCAACCTGAGGGGTAGGATTCCACTGCCACCAGTTCTCTCAAACGCCCGTAGCTATGCCTGGTCCTCAGTAGTACAGTGATGTACACAGAGCATACACGTACAGATAGAACAGAAAGACACCAGTCCTCAAGCTCTGTCCAATATATAGTTGATATAAAACTAATTAGACCAGCTAGCTGTGTGCATCTAATTGGGCAATCCATTGGCCAATCAGATATCTGATCCCTCTGGAAAGCCCGCTCAAACGCATGCACACACATACAATTACAATTGTTCATGTTCATGCATCCACTGACACCACTGGCAATGCTGCCAGTGGTGACACACATAGTCATTCTTATTCAGCCAGGCCCGGGCTCCACAACATGCATAGGATATGGTTCTTTTAGCTACTAAAGAATATTTTTTTAATCTTTTTCTTGTGCCAAGTTTTCTTTGCAAACTGTTACTTCATTCGATTTTAATGAAGACTGACATGGAGAATTATTTATTGGAGTACGTGTAATGTCTTGTCTTGTGAACTCACTGATATCGGCACCACTGTTTTTATTTGAATGTGACAGAAATGGAAAGAGATGCACATCTTGTTGTCGATATTTTGATCCTTGCTGCATTAACTGCGACATATTTTTTACCTAGCCTGGTATCCTGTTTCTTACACTGGCAGCTTCGGTATAACATTAGAATTAGTAACTCAAAATAATGATTGCTAAAATAAGTGCCCTCTCGGGGACAATTATCAGTGATAATTTCTCATAGCCACAGCCAGAATGTGGGTGTGTTGTGTGGCTGGTCAGCCCACATGATGGGTCTGTAATCCACAACTTCAAAATCTACGCATAAGACAGCTATTATACAGATGAGTAACTTTCAACCTCAATACTTACCATTCTGCTTCAGTCTGGATTGCCTCAGGTGGAATTATCTACCAGGTAGTGCATGGTGTCCCTATCAATAGAGGGCAGCCATTAATGAATGGTCAATATACCAATAAGAGACATATAGGTTTAGAGCTTCCAGGATGCTGGCTGTCTATGCTGCATGCAACCCACCCTCCAGGATATAATAAGCAGTAAGCATACCCTCCAGAAATCTTTGCTGTTTACATTGTGTTATTATATCACCACGGAGAGTTTGACCTCAGTTGACCCCTGATGAGGACTTCAGCAAGAAGTCGAAACGTTGGGTTAAGTTTTAATTAATATTTTAAATGGGTCATTATATTTAGCATGTGGGTATTCAGGGGTTCATTTAGGGGGGGCCAGGGGGTGCTCGCCCCCTGAAAATTTGCTATTATTAATTATTTTAGCCGAGAATGACTGAATTACCAATAAGCTGCCGATACTGATGCTTTCTTATGGCACATTAGCAACAATTATGCCATTGAAGTATGAGTTCATCGTGTTCATCTTGATATGATAATTCCACTCATTTGCCTTCCCCATGAATCAACAAACAAAGATTTCTACTGGCTCTCACGCAAAGGAATTCAGAGAATCTAATTAATTATAAATTTGGTCATTCCCTTAATTATCTCATATCCATTGTAATCATTGTTTATGAGTGCAGAGATATGGCTGAACTCTTGAGCTTGAAGCCCAAATCACCGCTATGTCGAATCAATCTGTTAAGATAATTACATGAGATATTGCTTACAAATTATATGTACTAATGAATTTCATCACACAATAAGCAGTAACAGCAAATGGTAAGTTTAGTTTACTGTATCTGTTAAAAGTTAGAAACAAAACAAATTACTACAAAACTAACCAGGACAATATAACTTCACGGGTGAGTCTTTGAGTGGTTGTGTACGTAGTTATCAAGCGTGCAAGAAATAATTAATAGTGAATTTGTGACGATGTAGTTAATAAATTCAGTAAATGGTAAACAAAAAAGTATAGTTGTAAGATTTGGAAGCCCCTTGTATGAAATCCTAGATTGCCACCTGAATTATTTATTGCGGGGGTTGGAAACATGCTCTGTGATAAGTATGCGTGCATGTGTGTGTGCACGTGTGTGTGGGCGCGAGTGTGTGCGCACGTGTGTGTGTGTGTGTGTACTTTGCTTGCACAGCTCACAGTGTCTTTGCACAGGCAAGAAAACTATACCATTTTATAGTCTTCATTGAACTGATATTATTTCCTTTAATATGATGAATCTTCAGCTGGCATAATAACTCAATTTTAATGAAAGAGTTCATTCAAATGAAATCTTCAGTCATTTAACAGACTGGCAGTATAAAGTGGGCAGCAGCACCAGGTGCACTCTAACCCATATCCCATTGTGATCAAAGAAGTGGCAAGTAAAAGCCTTCTAATAATTATTTATTTAAGTACGGACACAGTGAATAATTATAAATTTCTAAAGTGTACGAATGCAGTATTGAAGATAGAGTGTTGTATACAATCAATATTTATTGGTATGTTTTAGAATGGATGGTAAGAATTATTGTAAAAAGAAAGTTTCTCTAATAGATTTGGAGTGGCATTGTGTATGAGAGCTGACCAGAATGTTGTAATATTGACTGACCACTGTGTGGCGTTATGATGGAGTCAGCGTGTGTGTGTATGTGTTTGTGTGTGTGAGAGAGTGCTGGTGGCCTTGGTGTCCATCTACGTACCCACAACCCCCAACCAAGTTGAAGCCCTACTCATACCTTCAGTTGGGAGGGACAAGTGAGTGACCCTTTATGGGCAGTTTGAGACAAGTGTATGTGTGTTTGTATGTGTGTGTGTGTGTGTGTGTATGTGTCTCTATGTGTGTGTTGTCATAGAAATATATGACAGCATCAATTGTTGCTGTTTTTTTTGTTTTTTTTTGTTTTCAAAATCTTAGCATGGCCTGCCTGCAAACGTAAAACTTCAGCACTGTTTAATTGGAACCTGGTGTACTTTGTGATGTGTAATAATCAAACACTGCATCTTTAGATTTTTAAAACTCTACAAGAAAACTATCAAGAATGGATGAAATGCAACAGTGGGACTTGGCATAATGTTCTGAGTACATCTAGCTATGGAATTAGTGGTAATTATCTTGGCCATTTAATAGGTAATTACATTCTCTGTCAATGTTTCAGGTTGCTAGCTAGATGATGAAGAAATGAAGGGCAATGTAAAACAGTTTGATTCAGCAAGATAATTATGTCCTTTTTTTGGCTTTGTGCCGTTAATCCGACGGACTCTGTGGTTAGTGCTGAAGACATACACTCGGCTTTGCTGAAACAAAACCAGGAGTGTAATCTTTGATGTAGTGCCATGTTTGTGTATAATTTTATAATCCTAGAAAAGAGGAGCGATTTAGAATAGATGATTTAGAATGGATGATGGGGATTTAGAATAGATGGAATATATTATGGAGATTTAGAATTAATGATGGGGATTTGGAATGGATGGGGATTTAGAATAAATGATGGGGATTTAGAATGGATGGTAGAAATTTAGAATGGTTGATGGGGATTTAGAATGGATGATGGGGATTTAGAATGGATAATGTAGATTTAGAATGGATGATGGGGATTTAGAATAAATGATGGGGATTTAGAATGGATGGTGGAAATTTAGAATGGATGATGGGGATTTAGAATGGATGGTAGAAATTTAGAATGGTTGATGGGGATTTAGAATAGATGATGGGGATTTAGAATGGATAATGTAGATTTAGAATGGATAATGTAGATTTAGAATGGATGATGGGGATTTAGAATGGATGGAATAAATGATGGGGATTTAGAATAAATGATGGGGATTTGGAATGGATGATAATCATTTAGAATGGATGATGGGATTTAGAATGGAAGATGGGATTTAGAATGGATGATGGGGATTTAGAATGGAAGATGGGGATTTAGAATAAATGATGGGGATTTAGAATAAATGATGGGGATTTAGAATAAAAAATGATGGGGATTTGGAATGGATAATGTAGATTTAGAATGGATGATGGGGATTTAGAATGGATGGAATAAATGATGGGGATTTAGAATAAATGATGGGGATTTGGAATGGATGATAGGCATTTAGAATGGATGATGGGATTTAGAATGGAAGATGGGATTTAGAATGGATGATGGGGATTTAGAATGGAAGATGGGGATTTAGAATAAATGATGGGGATTTAGAATAAATGATGGGGATTTAGAATAAATGATGGGGATTTAGAATAAATGATGGGGATTTGGAATGGATGATAAGCATTTAGAATGGATGATGGGGATTTAGAATGGATAATGTAGATTTAGAATGGATTATGGGAATTTGGAATGGATGATGGGGATTTGGAAATGGATGATGGGGATTTGGAATCGATGAAGGGGATTTAGAAGTCTAGCCCAGTGTATTTGGAGATATAATTTAATTACTACCGAGCATTAGAATGAATTCTGAAAATGTAATTGTAAGTTCCCTTTAGTGAACTGCCCGTGTATCATTTTTAACTCCTATTGTAAATTCTATTAAAGAGTATATATGTCAGCCATGTTATCAGAATGGCGCTTGAGTATATATCTTCCCCAAGAATTCCCTGCCCAAACAAATGCAAGTATTAGAAAATGTGCTGATGAACCAACTATAGAGGGTTCTCCATTTCTTGTTGTTATGGGAATTCAGTTCTGTCACACTTTTTATCACGTGGTGTGATTCAAAGCATCATGCTCATACCCGTAGCCAAGGGGGGGTCGAGGGGTTTGGTCGAACCCCCCTTTATAGTGACCGGAAGTAAATATTTTAGCCACACCCCTCATATAACTTCTGGAGTATCATCATCTGTTCGATCGTGCTGAACCTGCGATGAAATTCTCTGCTGTTTCCCTAGATGTACTTCATGCTCTGTATATGGATGGTCTAGTCTGAGTCCAAGTTACCTAATAAACATTCAGTTCCTTGGCTACAAAATTTTGCTCTCATATCGGCAAGAGTAAAACTTGCTACGTTACATTAGTCTTTATAAAGTATAACATAATGCACTTATTAAGTAAGATTAATAACATGGGTAAGTGAGCTATTTGATAAGAGAACGGGAAGTATGTGCAAAATCTAATCCTGAAATGCACAGATAGTGAGTGCATTATATAGTGTAGCTACACTGGAAATGATTAAAATAAAAGCTGGCCTACTATTAGCGAGTGATAGCACAGGTAACTTTGTGCTATTGGGGGTCAATAACGCTAATAAAGCTATTGAAATAGCACTTCAATTAGTTTGAGTTGTTCATGCTATTCAAAATGGCCCATACACCTAAAGAACATGATTCACAGTAAAACATCAGTAATGACTGACCAGCTTGTTTTTGTTGCTGATGTAGCATTAATTTCGTGAAATTGGTTGATTATCCAAACTGATTTCACTTAATTTGGAGTCTGCCGTAGTTGGACAAGAACTGCAGAAATGTTGGGGAAAGCATTGTGCAATGGGATATTATATAGCCATGTTCCCGCCAAGGAACAGCACAAGTGGAACAACACTGCAGTTTGCATATAATGATAATGATACTAATGAAAAGTCTGGTGAAATTCAGAAATTTGTTATTGCACTCAGTTCCTTAGTTTGAACCTTCCAATAATACTCTTTTTAATCATGTGGGGCATGCATATTGGCCTGTTTTAAAATATAATGCTGAAGTTGACTTAAGTAACTATAAATAATCCTAAAAAAGTTGGTACTATTCCAATTGAGTGTGTTACCGGAAAAGCAATACTAATTAAGCCACCCGACACGAACCATATATTTGTTATCAAACAACCCAAATATTTTGAGAGACATTGTCCAGCTTTGTTCCTCTATTAAGTCATCATTTTGTCACTTAAAGTTTGTACATGTACATATATTTAAGACTTCGTTAAGCTAGTATGCAGTCATATCTCTCCTGTCCAAACTTCTTCTGACTCAATCTGAGCTGGTTAGTAGTTATTCTTAATTATATTTTACAAGATCTTGCGAGAGACACAGTGTATATCTTGCCTGTTCTGATAAGATTTTCGTATTTTATCTGACAAAGATCTTGTAAGAATTAATATGCAATTTATCTGCCCTTTTTTGAGAAAAAACGATCTTGCATTGCCTTACTATATATCTGATAAGAAATAATAAGAACTCTGGAAAAAATATGATCAAAAAATTCATTGCAAGATCATCTGAGCATATCTGACTTGGTCTTAAAAGTTCAGAAAAGATCTTGACCAGAATTTTTAGTAGTGTGGGCAGCGATATAGAATGGATGATGGGGAGTGTTTAGAAATATGGTTGGTTGTTGTGTGTTTTACTTCTCCACCTAGGTTACTCTGCTTTAAACAATTAATTTTTTCATTTGATTGATTCTACTAGTGTGATGGCACTTGATTGTAAGTCTATAATATACAGATTTTTTATGTGTGTCACATCAAAAAAGCAATGCAATCACATCTGACCACACTAATGATATTCACAGCAGTACATCTGATCACACTAATGATATTCACAGCAGTACATCTGACCACACTAATGATATTCACAGTAGTACATCTGACCACACTAATGATATTCACAGCAGTACATCTGACCACACTAATGATATTCACAGTAGTATATCTGACCACACTAATGATATTCACAGTAGTACATCTGACCACACTAATGATATTCACAGTAGTACATCTGACCACACTAATGATATTCACAGTCTTCCAGATATTGTGTGTACACATGTTAACCACACACTTGTTGTTCACTTGTTGTCCAAACCACACAGATTTGCAGCAGCATGTGTTGTAGTGAAGAAGCTCAGCCCAAAATTTCCCTCCAAATTATGTTGCCTCCTAATTATAATGATATATTTCTTTCTCCTCCCAATTACTCCCTGTAATTCCCTCCTAAGTTTAAGACATATACAAGTGGTGTTAATAATATAGTTAATTATTCCAAGTGATAAGTGATTTAGAATGGATGAGGTGAAAAAAATCCAAGCTGCTGTTTATTTAACCTAACATTCATTTTTTCCCCTCTGCTGCAAGAAGACATGACACCCATTACATAGTTGCCAAGTTTATGAAACTAATTTTAGGTACAGGTAAAACCACACCCATCTTAGTGAGCCACACCCAAAATCACACCCATTTTAGTAAGCCACACTTAAACCATGCCCATTATCAATAGACCACATTCCTTTCAGTTCCAATTTCAAAATATATTTTTTATTGGTAGTGAGTACTTTGTGTGTAGCTTTTTTTACAGTTAGTAAGCAGTTGATCATTAAACAGTTAAACTGGAAAAGCGTTAAGGGTGCCCTGCCACCAGAAACCGAGGCGCTTAACCGCAAATTGACTGTTTTTGCTATGTCTTTATATTTCTTTTTCTGTGTACTGTGGGCTTACTTTGTTGTTACAGATGGAATGAGCACCAACAGAGGACTCCAGCAAGCCAAATATGAAGAATGAAGACCCGTCTGGGACCGCGATACAGCTCTGCACACCGCTACTATTTGGTGTTATTTCGAAGCGGCCGAAGGAACTAGCGTGCTCTTTTTTTTTCCAGAGGTAGCTAGCGGGCTTCTTCGCAACATTACAGAGCCATATTTCTAATAAATATCTATATTCTTTTTTTGTAAATAGTAAAATTTTCGTGCCGTTATACTCCTGCGTTATTCTAAAAAAATCTCTCTGTAACTTTATTCTAAGGGGGGTATGCTGCTTGTGCGCAAAATTTGGATTCAATTCAACGATCAATTCCACGAAATATCGATTTATATTTTCAAGTTGACTACTGATTCGCTATTTTACCCCGCCCCCATAACGTTGAGCTCCGCGAACGCGCAATGTATTGGTAAGACAGCATAACCAATTGACTAGTGGTAGCTCTTAAAAGAGCCCATTTGTAAACAAAAATAAGAAATACAATAATGAGCCGTGAGATTGCCGTTGTAACTTTGGAAAAGGTTAGTCCGGAGCAGAAGTGACAGCGTATTTCCAATGTTGCTTGGCGTATTTCCAATGTTGCTTGGAGTTGGTTGCTCATTAGTGAGAGCGGAGTAGTTCTGCACAAATTTCAGACTTGTAGGTGATAGGGCTGAAGAATATAGTGGTAGCAATCCCGACAGAAAGAACTGAAGTGATGATGACGGAGTCTATACCAGCCAAGTCTGAATACAATGTTGGTGGAATAGTAGGAGCTGGTACCAGTCAGGATGGAGTTGGTCACCGTTGAGACAGAGTTTTGAGCTGCTCTAATGGCTGTAGAGCCTCATTCCGTACCCTGAAAGTATAATAGAAGGATGTTATTTGAGGTGACTGTTTCAGACTAGTACACAACAGTTATACATTTATAGCTCGGGACCCGTTTGTCCTCCTGCTTCGCGGTAACCTGTAGATTTTTTTGGCGCCAAAGTTAATTGATCCGCGTAGAAATTCAGAGCTGGCCACGCGACGCATGAATAGATTGCAGAGCTGGCAGCTCCGGTACAACAATAGGCTAAGTAGTAATTCCGGTGCAACAATAGGCTAAGTAGTAATTCCGGTGCGGTACGTTGCAGATCTGATAATTCCGGTACTGTACCGGATGTTCCGGTACACTTGGCAACTATGCCATTATACCTGCAACCTCTATGTATGGTGGATAAGAGGGACTATGCCAATGGACAATGACCTTTGGAAATAGCTAAGGGGACTTCACTTTTTAGGTTGCATTAGAAATGTCTGATCTGTCTAACAGGTTACTGTTTCAAGAATACCCAACTTATGTGATTGTCAGAATTGCTTTCATGCCGATTGTATCTTCCAACTATTTTTTTTCTAGCTATATTGTAGTGACTCTTGCTGTGCTCTAATTAGAGTTAGCTACAGCAGCTTGGCTCAGCCTTTATTTACTTATCACTTCATTTTTTATTACTAAAGCACACTGGCCGTGAACCTCCCCTTTTTCATGGGAACGTTAAATCATTGCCGTTAGAGTCACATGACCAATTGTTCCATGTTTCGTACTTAGTGCCAGAGTTGGGGTCAAAATACATCACAATTGTATTTAATTGCAATTACATACATTTTTTGTAGTACTTTCAATCAATGTACAATTTCTTATTTTGTTTCTCGACCTCTTTTACTCATTAAATGTATTCTCTCTCTTTCACAGACTTTTTGGCGAGTGAGCGTAGCGAGCGAGACACTTACAGGGGTAACACAATCGAAAATCGGGGATGTTTGTTTATTTATTTATTTATTATCGAGCGAGCGAGATACTATTAGGGGTGGATAATGCAAAATCGGGTATATGTTATATGTATGTATGTATGGATGGTACGTAGGCTCTTTTAACGCGCGCGCTTCTAATTACGTAAGTTAGGTAAAGCGTTCACAGTTCCAGTATTTTTCAATTAACGAGCGCGGAGAATCATACTGCACTGCCTTAAGCAACTTTGTTTCAACCAAAAAGTTTACAGCTACTCTCTTCTTGAAACAATTGTGAAGTCTTTGTCAAGCTGCGCTTCTTTGCCACTGCTTTCCAAGTTTATTCAGGTAATTCTGTTAGTTTAGTCTGGGATCAGAGACTTTAGATTCTCTGATGCTAACTGAGAATGGAAAGGGTTACACTGTGCACTACAGTTAGATGTAATTTCTGTCCTATTTTTCTGTAAAAAGAGTCTGCTCGCTCGCCATGCATTTGCGCTATTCGAGCGCACCACTAGTTTATATATATGTTTGGACGTATGTATGTCATTTTGTACCTTGACCCTCCGTATTTTTGTGTTCGCTCGGCGTTCGACCCCGTCCCAAACTTCACTAAACAGAATCCTCTGGTTTTGCGACCATTACCCGTATCACCTTAGAAATTGAATTGTTTACGGCTTTGAATTGTTTTGCGGGTGCAGTTAAAACTCAAAATCTTATGGGAGCTCCATTTCTATTCGAGTTAGTGGCGGTGGTAAGTTAATGCGCTATTTGTCACAGTTATAAGCCCTACTCAACAGCATTTACTTGACAATTCATTGTCCACTAGACGAACCACGAAGGTAAGTCTTGCGTAGGTATGTTCAGTTGTGTGAAAGTATTGTGCGTTACAACTACTATTAAGAATATCACAGAGAAAATTTTAAATAACGTGACTTGATTTTGTTGCTTCTTTTTATGGGAGGTGATCACTGCCAAAATGAATAGGAGTGCAGACTGAATAGGAGTGCTACAGACTGAATAGGAGTGCTACAGACTGAATAGGAGTGCTACAGACTGAATAGGAGTGCTACAGACTGAATAGGAGTGCTACAGACTGAATAGGAGTGCTACAGACTGAATAGGAGTGCTACAGACTGAATAGGAGTGCTACAGACTGAATAGGAGTGCTACAGACTGAATAGGAGTGCTACAGACTGAATAGGAGTGCTACAGACTGAATAGGAGTGCTACAGACTGAATAGGAGTGCTACAGACTGAATAGGAGTGCTACAGACTGAATAGGAGTGCTACAGACTGAATAGGAGTGCTACAGACTGAATAGGAGTGCTGCAGACTGAATAGGAGTGCTGCAGACTGAATAGGAGTGCTACAGGCTGAATAGGAGTGCTACAGACTGAATAGGAGTGCTATGAATATCATTAAGTTGCTGCACATCAGAATAGGAGTGCTATGAATACCATTAAGTGTTGCACATCAGAACAGGAGTGCTATGAATATCATTAAGTGGTGCACATCAGAACAGGAGTGCTATGAATATCATTAAGTGGTGCACATCAGAACAGGAGTGCTATGAATATCATTAAGTTGCTGCACATCAGAACAGGAGTGCTATGAATATCATTAAGTTGCTGCACATCAGAATACACAGTAAAAAATGGGGTGTAACGGTACACCCTTACTAGGGTGTAATGGTACACTCTCTATGGTGCATCATAACACCCTACTATAAAGTAGGTGTTTAATGAAACACCTTATAGTGTACCATAACACCCTATGATGTATCACAACACTTTATAGTATACTCCTAAATCCTGGTGAGAGCAACTTGTAAAAGCAGTCTAAGGAAAACCTTTTTGTTATATGATAGAATTTTGTCAATTTCTTTGATTAACTGAGTCACACTCATACCATTTGTTTATCACACACAGCCACCAGTCTTTAAAATATATTTGAAGTTCTTGCCAAAATACTACCTATACCATAGAGACTATTATAGAAAAATTAAATGCCACTTATCCCTTTTTATTTCTGTGCTTTATCTTTTGTCTTGTATATCTGATTATATATATCTTATAATTTCACAAGCTTCATCAATATCTTGATCACTTCTGTCAAAAGTCTGCTGAACCATTAGTTCACGAAACACTAATTCTAGTGATAAACACCATGCATCAATAGCATCTGAAGAAAGAGATCTTCCATCTCTATAAACATCCAAGTCACTAATAATTCTGAAAACGCTAGATATTGCCCAAGATGTCATCACAATAATGGAGTTCAAGTTAAAGTTCAAGTACAGTACAAATATATTCATATTTCAAATTATATTCATAGAAGTGTGGCTGTCCAAAGAATATTCATAGCACTCCTATTAAGTAGGGCCCTATTTTGTTTCAGAGTTATTGATGATATTCATAGCACTCCTATTCTGATGTGCAGCAACTTAATGATATTCATAGCACTCCTATTCAGTCTGCAGCACTCCTATTCAGTTTGGAGCACCCTATTCAAAATGTTGCACTAATTTTGGCAGTGATCACCTCCCATAAAAAGAAGCAACAAAATCAAGTCACGTTATTTAAAATTACATACATTTTTTGTAGTACTTTCAATCAATGTACAAAATTAGTGCAACATTTTGAATAGGGTGCTCCAAACTGAATAGGAGTGCTGCAGACTGAATAGGAGTGCTATGAATATCATTAAGTTGCTGCACATCAGAATAGGACTTGAACTTTAACTTGAACTCCATTATTGTGATGACATCTTGGGCAATATCTAGCGTTTTCAGAATTATTAGTGACTTGGATGTTTATAGAGATGGAAGATCTCTTTCTTCAGATGCTATTGATGCATGGTGTTTATCACTAGAATTAGTGTTTCGTGAACTAATGGTTCAGCAGACTTTTGACAGAAGTGATCAAGATATTGATGAAGCTTGTGAAATTATAAGATATATATAATCAGATATACAAGACAAAAGATAAAGCACAGAAATAAAAAGGGATAAGTGGCATTTAATTTTTCTATAATAGTCTCTATGGTATAGGTAGTATTTTGGCAAGAACTTCAAATATATTTTAAAGACTGGTGGCTGTGTGTGATAAACAAATGGTATGAGTGTGACTCAGTTAATCAAAGAAATTGACAAAATTCTATCATATAACAAAAAGGTTTTCCTTAGACTGCTTTTACAAGTTGCTCTCACCAGGATTTAGGAGTATACTATAAAGTGTTGTGATACATCATAGGGTGTTATGGTACACTATAAGGTGTTTCATTAAACACCTACTTTATAGTAGGGTGTTATGATGCACCATAGAGAGTGTACCATTACACCCTAGTAAGGGTGTACCGTTACACCCCATTTTTTACTGTGTATTCTGATGTGCAGCAACTTAATGATATTCATAGCACTCCTGTTCTGATGTGCAGCAACTTAATGATATTCATAGCACTCCTGTTCTGATGTGCACCACTTAATGGTATTCATAGCACTCCTATTCTGATGTGCAGCAACTTAATGATATTCATAGCACTCCTATTCAGTCTGTAGCACTCCTATTCAGTCTGTAGCACTCCTATTCAGTCTGTAGCACTCCTATTCAGTCTGTAGCACTCCTATTCAGTCTGTAGCACTCCTATTCAGTCTGTAGCACTCCTATTCAGTCTGCAGCACTCCTATTCAGTCAGCACTCCTATTCAGTCTGTAGCACTCCTATTCAGTCTGTAGCACTCCTATTCAGTCTGTAGCACTCCTATTCAGTCTGTAGCACTCCTATTCAGTCTGTAGCACTCCTATTCAGTCTGTAGCACTCCTATTCAGTCTGTAGCACTCCTATTCAGTCTGTAGCACTCCTATTCAGTCTGTAGCACTCCTATTCAGTCTGTAGCACTCCTATTCAGTCTGCAGCACTCCTATTCACTTTGGAGCACCCTATTCAAAATGTTGCACTAATTTTGGCAGTGATCACCTCCCATAGTTTCTTGACACCAGGGAGAAACAGGTAAACCTAATTAGAAATAATAATAATATAACACAGTGTAATAGTTGAAGTTCTAATAATGTAGTGACTGTTTCACTACATCTCCCCCCCTTTAAAGAAATTCAGGGGTCCCAGCCTTGGCGCGACAAAGCGTCTGGAACATGAGGAAGCCGGGTCAGTCAGGGTTGAAGGCCACAGGATCCAAGCTTTTCAGGGTTAACTGAATATACTTGCGAGTAGGCTGCCACCAGAGTTGCTGGGGCTGCCCAATCACCTGGAGGGTTAACTCTTAAGGTGTATAAAGAGTTTAATCTTTAAACTAGGCAGGAAATACAACAACTGAAAGAACGAAGATAAATAAACAAAATATAACTTGGAAACACGAACATCGACGAACATCGACGAACATCGACGATTGACGAACATCGACGAATAGAAATATGAAAGAAAATGATAACTACAACGGGTGAATGAATAAGTGAATGAATAAGTGAAATAATGATAATAGTTATTGATGGCTGTTTCTTGACACCAGGGAGAAACAGGTAAACCTAATTAGAAATAATAATAATATAACAGTGTAATAGTTGAAGTTCTAATAATGTAGTGACTGTTTCACTACAAATAGCCCCATCACTGTGGAGCCTCTATGACACTGGTCAAAATTGGCAAAGGTTGCCTGAAGAATCGAGTAAGGTCTGCTAACCTGAATAATCAAGTAAGATCTGCTTGTCTGAAGAATCGAGCAAGATCTGCTAGTCTGAAGAATCGAGCAAGATCTGCTTGTCTGAAGAATCGAGTAAGATCTGCTTGTCTGAAGAATCGAGCAAGATCTGCTAGTCTGAAGAATCGAGCAAGATCTGCTAGTCTGAAGAATCGAGTAAGATCTGCTTGTCTGAAGAATCGAGTAAGATCTGCTTGTCTGAAGAATCGAGTAAGGTCTGCTTGTCTGAAGAATCGAGCAAGATCTGCTTGCCTGAAGAATCGAGTAAGATCTGCTTGCATATGAATCGAGTAAGGTCTGCTAGCCTGAAGAATCGAGTAAGATCTGCTTGCCTATGAATCGAGTAAGATCTGCTTGTCTGAAGAATCGAGCAAGATCTGCTTGCCTGAAGAATCGAGTGAGGTCTGCTAGCCTGAAGAATCGAGTAAGATCTGCTTGCCTATGAATCGAGTAAGATCTGCTTGTCTGAAGAATCGAGTAAGATCTGCTTGTCTGAAGAATCGAGTAAGATCTGTTTGTCTGAAGAGAAGATAGGAGACTATGAGAGCTATACGTATGTGTCCGTGCCCTGGTGTGCATGTATTCATTGTGTGTGTAAGTGTTAATGAATAGTTGTATGTATGTGTGTGTGTATGCCTTGGTGCAGAACAGGAAGTATGCAAATTTTGGTGCCAAGTATAAGTGGAGTTTGTGTGTCATAGTTAAGCAGTGTGTTGTGTGTCATTCTGCAGTTCTGTGTCATGCCAGTCAAGTCATTGTCTGTGTATATCTCCTAAAAGTAATTTAATACTACTCTATTGTCCAACCTGAGGATGGGCTAAAGGTTCGCCGGGTAGCTACAAGGAGGGCACTTTACTCTGGTGGCAGCATACCATTGCTGTCTCCAGGTGTGTGAACAGGGCCGTATCGAGACCAGATGCCAGTGTTCCCCCATAGTCTGCTTTGCCTGAAGAATCGAGTAAGGTCTGCTTGTCTGAAGAATCGAGTAAGATCTGCTTGCCTGAATAATCGAGTAAGATCTGCTTGCCTGAAGAATCGAGTGAGGTCTGCTTGCCAGAAGAATCTAGTAAGGCCTGCTTGCCGGAAGAGTCAAGTAAGGTCTGCTTGTCTGAAGAATAAAGTTAGGTCTGCTTGCCTATGAATCGAGTAAAGTCTGCTTGCCTGAAGAATCGAGTTAGGTCTGCTTGCCTGAAGAATCGAGTAAGATCTGCTTGCCTGAAGAATCGAGTAAGGTCAGCTTGCCTATGAATCGAGTAAAGTCTGCTTGCCTGAAGAATCGAGTTAGGTCTGCTTGCCTGAAGAATCGAGTAAGATCTGCTTGCCTGAAGAATCGAGTAAGGTCTGCTTGCCTATGAATTGAGTAAAGTCTGCTTGCCTGAAGAATCGAGTAAGGTCTGCTTGTCTGAAGAATCGAGTAAGATCTGCTTGCCTGAAGAATCGAGTAAGGTCAGCTTGCCTATGAATCGAGTAACGTCTGCTTGTCTGAAGAATCGAGTAAGATCTGCTTGTCTGAAGAATCGAGTAAGGTGGTCTGCTGGCCTATGAATCGAGTAAGGTCAGCTTGTCTGAAGAATCAAGTAAGGTCTGCTTGCCTATGAATCGAGTAAGATCTGCTTGTCTGAAGAATCGAGTAAGGTCTGCTTGCCTACGAATCGAGTAAGATCTGCTTGTCTGAAGAATCAAGTAAGGTCTGCTTGCCTGAAGAATCGAGTAAGGTCTGCTTGCCTACGAATCGAGTAAGGTCTGCTTGCCTGAAGAATCGAGTAAGGTCTGCTTGCCTACGAATCAAGTAAGGTCTGCTTGCCTACGAATCGAGTAAGGTCTGCTTGCCTGAAGAATCGAGTAAGGTCTGCTTGCCTGAAGAATCGAGTAAGGTCTGCTTGCCTACGAATCGAGTAAGGTCTGCTTGCCTGAAGAATCGAGTAAGGTCTGCTTGCCTACGAATCAAGTAAGGTCTGCTTGCCTACGAATCGAGTAAGATCTGCTTGCCTGAAGAATCGAGTAAGGTCTGCTTGCCTACGAATTGAGTAAGATCTGCTTGTCTGAAGAATCGAGTAAGGTCTGCTTGCCTACGAATCGAGTAAGGTCTGCTTGCCTACGAATTGAGTAAGATCTGCTTGTCTGAAGAATCGAGTAAGGTCTGCTTGCCTACGAATCGAGTAAGGTCTGCTTGCCTGAAGAATCAAGTAAGGTCTGCTTGCCTACGAATCGAGTAAGGTCTGCTTGCCTGAAGAATCGAGTAAGGTCTGCTTGCCTACGAATCGAGTAAGGTCTGCTTGCCTGAAGAATCGAGTAAGATCTGCTTGCCTGAAGAATCGAGTAAGGTCTGCTTGCCTGAAGAATCAAGTAAGGTCTGCTTGCCTGAAGAATCAAGTGAGGTCTGCTTGCCTGAAGAATCGAGTAAGGTCTGCTTGCCTACGAATCGAGTAAGGTCTGCTTGCCTGAAGAATCAAGTAAGGTCTGCTTGCCTACGAATCGAGTAAGGTCTGCTTGTCTGAAGAATCGAGTAAGGTCTGCTTGCCTGAAGAATCGAGTAAGGTCTGCTTGTCTGAAGAATCGAGTAAGGTCTGCTTGCCTGAAGAATCGAGTAAGGTCTGCTTGTCTGAAGAATCGAGTAAGATCTGCTAGCCTGAAGAATCGAGTAAGGTCTGCTTGTCTGAAGAATCGAGTAAGGTCTGCTTGTCTGAAGAATCGAGTGAGGTCTGCTTGTCTGAAGAATCGAGTAAGGTCTGCTTGCCTGAAGAATCGAGTAAGGTCTGCTTGCCTGAAGAATCGAGTAAGGTCTGCTTGCCTGAAGAATCGAGTAAGGTCTGCTTGTCTGAAGAATCGAGTAAGGTCTGCTTGTCTAAAGAATCGAGTAAGGTCTGCTTGTCTAAAGAATCTAGTAAGGTCTGCTTGTCTAAAGAATCTAGTAAGGTCTGCTTGTCTAAAGAATCGAGTGAGGTCTGCTTGTCTAAAGAATCTAGTAAGGTCTGCTTGTCTAAAGAATCGAGTGAGGTCTGCTTGTCTGAAGAATCTAGTAAGGTCTGCTTGCCTGAAGAATCGAGTAAGGTCTGCTTGCCTGAAGAATCGAGTAAGGTCTGCTTGTCTGAAGAATCGAGTAAGATCTGCTTGCCTGAAGAATCGAGTGAGATCTGCTTGTCTGAAGAATCGAGTGAGGTCTGCTTGTCTGAAGAATCGAGTAAGGTCTGCTTGTTTGAAGAATCGAGTAAGGTCTGCTTGTCTGAAGAATCGAGTGAGGTCTGCTTGTCTGAAGAATCGAGTAAGGTTTGCTTGTTTGAAGAATCGAGTAAGGTCTCCTTGTCTATGAATCGAGTAAGGTCTGCTTGTCTGAAGAATCGATAATATCTGCTTGCCTGAAGAATCGAGTAAGGTCTGCTTGTCTGAAGAATCGAGTAAGGTTTGCTTGTCTGAAGAATCGATAATATCTGCTTGCCTGAAGAATCGAGTAAGGTCTGCTTGTCTGAAGAATCGAGTAAGGTCTGCTTGCCTGAAGAATCGAGTAAGGTCTGCTTGCCTGAAGAATCGAGTAAGATCTGCTTGCCTGAAGAATCGAGTAAGATCTGCTTGCATATGAATCGAGTAAGGTCTGCTTGCCTGAAGAATCGAGTAAGGTCTGCTTGCCTGAAGAATCGAGTGAGGTCTGCTTGCCTGAAGAATCGAGTAAGATCTGCTTGCCTGAAGAATCGAGTGAGGTCTGCTAGCCTGAAGAGTAAGATCTGTTTGTCTGAAGAGAAGATAGGAGACTATGAGAGCTATACGTATGTGTCCGTGCCCTGGTGTGCATGTATTCATTGTGTGTGTAAGTGTTAATGAATAGTTGTATGTATGTGTGTGTGTATGCCTTGGTGCAGAACAGGAAGTATGCAACTTTTGGTGCCAGGTATAAGTGGAGTTTGTGTGTCATATTTAAGCAGTGTGTTGTGTGTCAGCAGTTCTGTGTCATGCCAGTCAAGTCATTGTCTGTGTATATCTCCTTAAAGTAATTTAATACTACTCTATTGTCCAACCTGAGGGTGGGCTAAAGGTTCGCCGGGTAGCTACAAGGAGGGCACTTTACTCTGGTGGCAGCATACCATTGCTGTCTCCAGGTGTGTGAACAGGGCCGTATCGAGACCAGATGCCAGTGTTCCCCCATAGTCTGCTTTGCCTGAAGAATCGAGTAAGATCTGCTTGTCTGAATAATCGAGTAAGATCTGCTTGCCTGAAGAATCGAGTAAGGTCTGCTTGTCTGAAGAATCGAGCCTGAAGAATCGAGTGAGGTCTGCTTGTCTGAAGAATCGAGTAAGGTCTGCTTGTCTGAAGAATCGAGCCTGAAGAATCGAGTGAGGTCTGCTTGTCTATGCAGTTAAGCCTTTAGTAGCTGCCATTCCCAAACTACTGTCCCCCATACTCACGACTTCCCTTACTCCAGATGAACACTGGGACCTGTGATGGAGCATTCTCCTGCAAGCATCTCGCACTTCTGACTTGACTGTCAGGAACTGGCAGTAGTGATAGTGTCTAACCATTGGACAGTATCTTCTGACTTGACTGTCAGGTACTGGCAGTAGTGATAGTGTCTAACCATTGGACAGTATCTTCTGACTTGACTGTCAGGTACTGGCAGTAGTGATAATGGCTAACCATTGGACAGTATCTTGACTGTCAGGTACTGGCAGTAGTGATAATGGCTAGCCATTGGACAGTACCTTCTGACTTGACTGTCAGGTACTGGCAGTAGTGATAATGGCTATCCATTGGACAGTATCTTCTGACTTGACTGTCAGGTACTGGCAGTAGTGATAATGGCTAACCATTGGACAGTATCTTCTGACTTGACTGTCAGGTACTGGCAGTAGTGATAATGGCTAACCATTGGACAGTACCTTCTGACTTGACTGTCAGGTACTGGCAGTAGTGATAATGGCTAACCATTGGACAGTACCTTCTGACTTGACTGTCAGGTACTGGCAGTAGTGATAATGGCTAACCATTGGACAGTATCTTCTGACTTGACTGTCAGGTACTGGCAGTAGTGATAATGGCTAACCATTGGACAGTATCTTCTGACTTGACTGTCAGGTACTGGCAGTAGTTATAATGGCTAGCCATTGGACAGTATCTTCTGACTTGACTGTCAGGTACTGGCAGTAGTGATAATGGCTAACCATTGGACAGTATCTTCTGACTTGACTGTCAGGTACTGGCAGTAGTGATAATGGCTATCCATTGGACAGTATCTTCTGACTTGACTGTCAGGTACTGGCAGTAGTGATAATGGCTAGCCATTGGACAGTACCTTCTGACTTGACTGTCAGGTACTGGCAGTAGTGATAATGGCTAGCCATTGGACAGTACCTTCTGACTTGACTGTCAGGTACTGGCAGTAGTGATAATGGCTAGCCATTGGACAGTATCTTCTGACTTGACTGTCAGGTACTTATCTTATGATGTATTACTTTAAACAAGACTTTATTTCATACTGATTCACTTACCTTTCCTTGTGTTGGAATTTTATTCCTTTAGTGTCAGGTTCTCCAGACATAAGTCTTCTGCTGACGTTAGCCACTAGCTACTCTCTCATCAACTGGCGTTGCTGGTGAGTCGGAAGTCTGATGCAATATACTTGTTTGGCAGTATTCATGAAGGTGAGGCTACTGACTGGTCAAAATGATCTTTGCATGTAAGCACTGGTAAAGGTCTCTGAAAGTGGTAGCTTGACTCCTCTGACTGTAATGAAGATTTACAGCAGGGACAAGTAAGGCCATTACTATGCTGTACACATTGCATACACAGACACTTTATAAGAGGCAATATCTCCACAGTTAGCTCAATGTGCCTGTCTGGAATTCCAGCACAAACTTTGCACAATGGTGATTGTGAAGAATCATTCAGAGGAGGAACATGGTCAGAAGATAATGAAGGAGGTGCGACTTCTTTCATTTGAGCTATACAAGATGCAGGTGTGATTCCACAAGGTCTGCCATATGTAGAAGACACTTTCTTGTTCTGTCCACCTCTGAGTTGCTAAATATGTAAATTGATCACATATCTATTTCACCTCGTAATTATAATATTTTATTATATTTGATTTTTACCTCACATTCTCCTTTATGTCTACACCATTGAAAATGATTGTTGGTGGCTTTTGCACAATAAGGAACTCTCTTTTTGTAAGCTTGAATTGTTCTTCTTATCACTCCCTGAAAGCAAAGCAATATTCTGGAGGCATGAATTCCATATCATCTTCACTGATGTCAGCTTTGAATGTCTCTTGGAGACGCCTACTGTTACAGATGCAAGAGAAGGATCTCTTGGCAGTCTTCCATCTCTTCCCACACACCCTACAACACTTCTTAAGCTGTTCTTTATGTATTTCCTTAATTTTCCTATCAGTTTGTATGGCTTCACATAAAATTTGTTTTCAAGTGACTAATCTATAACTCTGTGATAGTATCCTTGCAGAGCCTTACCAGCAACTCCTCCATGAATCCTAGCTACTCCACAGATAACCGCAGCCTAATCCTAAACATGAATTCCCATTCCCAGAGTAATACTTTTAGCTACCTCAACGCAATTATTTACACCCGTCTCTATCGTTCACGTACTAAGAGTTGCGACATAGGACGCCCGGAAAGTATCCCGGACTTACAAAAGCCAAAGCAGAAGAAGCAGAGGTGGAGGTCCAACCCTCTTTGTGCAATAAACCGACACATATGCACATGCGCAGTACTGACTCATCCGCCCCCGCGCCCCTCCCCCTAGCGCAATGGCCGCTTTTGGTGGAACGTAGTTCGTTGACTTGCTTGACTTGTTGAGTTGATGTTCTTGATGTGAAGGAGCAGAATAGTGACGGATTTAAGGAGTGACGGTAATATCAGTCTATTGTTTTAATCAAATGAAAATTTCCTATTATTTGAATCAGAAAATGCCTTCCTGCCGGTCAGAAACGATTTGTGGAAAAGGTCGCTGAAATACACTGACCACAGCAAATTTTCAGGCAAAAGTTGGGGGATCTCTGGTAAGAGGGTTTTTGTGGAGTAAATAAGGACTGGGGAGGTTAGAGAAAAGTGGCTGTGTTCTATAACAGGAAGTGATTGTGTCAGTGATGAGGGAGCAGAGTAATAGTCTGGCAGAGCTGGTATTTTACCTAGGGAGCAGAGGGTGTGGCTGGCAGTACTATTGTTCTGTTGTGGCCTGTACATTGCATCAGTGATCTAGAGGGTGTGGCTGTTAGTGCTATTGTGTCAGTGATCTAGGGAGCAGAGGGTGTGGCTGTTAGTACTATTGTGTCAGTGATCTAGGAAGCAGAGGGCGTGTCTGTTAGTACTATTGTACCACATACTCCATTGTATTGAATGTTGTTGAGTACTTTACCACCCTTTACCATATACTCTATTGTATTGAATGTTGTAGTACAGTAGAACCTCAGAGTTACATACCCCTTGGGAAACCAGGTGTACGTAACTCTGAAAAGTACGTAACTCAGAATATAACATGATTTAACTTGTACTAGTGGTGCGCTCGAATAGCGCAAATGCATGGCGAGCGAGTAAATATATGAGTATAGGTAAAGATGATTTGTGAAGGAAATCGCTAAATAATAGCAATGATTAGGCATGAAGAGTTAACAATAACAGAATTACCTGAATAAACTTCGAACGCAGTGGCAAAGAAGCGCAGCTTGACAATTTGCCATTCAGTCTTTCGCCAAGAAGAGAGTAGCTATAAACTTTTTGGTTGAAACAAAGTTGATTCTCCGTGCTCGTTAATTGAAAAATACCGGAACTGTAAACGCTTTACCTAACTTACGTAATTAGAAGCGCGGGCGAAATTTTTTGACGTACGCATACATACCTACATATATATATATATCTGAAATCTCAATTGAACACGACTGATAGTCAGCTTCGCTCGCTTCGCTCGCTCGCTGAACTAAAACATTTAAATGACTAAAATATTATGCATACAGTATTTTGGCCATTTAATGGTGTACCCTGGAGATTCTTTTCTGAGTAAACCAGATCCCAGATAAATGGTCCCTGGTGTTTTGTTGTTGTTTTTTCTGAGTAAACCAGAATACACTGCACTATAAAATCTTTATCAATATCTCTCCTGACAGGAACCTCTTTTTCAGGCTAAGTGTCACCTGATTCTGCTGAAAACCTTTCTATATTCTTCCTGTCTCTCTATAAGTCTGAAATTGTGGACTTTCCTAAGCCAAACTCCTGAGCACCTCCAGATAAAATATTCCTTGGTCTATTATTCTTCCTAATATTAAGCTTCTTCTGATAGTCATTATTTAGCCATTTTACTGCAAATTCCACAAAAAAAATCATCGGACGACCCAGTACCCATTACGATATTCCTTACGATGTTCCTTCGCAGTTCGGTTAACCGGTTAATTCGGTTGTCTGATGTTCTGATCTCTGAGGTTCTACTGTACTTCAGAACGAATTGTGTTGTAGGATAGTGTCACATGTGATACAGGATTGTGTTCTAGGATAGTGTCACATGTGATAGAAGATTGTGTTCTAGAATAGTGTCAGATGTTACAGGATTGTGTTCTAGGATAGTGTCAGATGTGATACAGGATTGTTTTCTAGGATAGTGTCAGATGTGATGCAGGATTGTGTTCTAGGATAGTGTCAGATGTGATACAGGATTGTGTTCTAGGATAGAGTCAGATGTGATACAGGATTGTGTTCTAGGATAGTGTCAGATGTGATACAGGATTGTGTTCTAGGATAGAGTCAGATGTGATACAGGATTGTGTTCTAGGATAGAGTCAGATGTGATGCAGGATTGTGTTCTAGGATAGTGTCAGATGTGATACAGGATTGTGTTCTAGGATAGTGTCAGATGTGATACAGGATTGTGTTATAGGATAGTGTCAGATGTGATACAGGATTGTGTTCTAGGATAGTGTCAGATGTGATACAGGATTGTGTTCTAGGATAGTGTCAGATGTGATACAGGATTGTGTTCTAGGATAGTGTCAGATGTGATACAGGATTGTGTTCTAGGATAGTGTCAGATGTGATACAGGATTGTGTTCTAGGATAGTGTCAGATGTGATACAGGATTGTGTTCTAGGATTGTGTCAGATGTGATACAGGATTGTGTTCTAGGATAGTGTCAGATGTGATACAGGATTGTGTTCTAGGATAGTATCGGATGTGATACAGGATTGTGTTCTAGGATAGTGTCACGTGTGATACAGGATTGTGTTCTAGGATAGTTTCAGATGTGATACAGGATTGTGTTCTAGGATAGTGTCAGATGTGATACAGGATTGTGTTCTAGGATAGTGTCAGATGTGATACAGGATTGTGTTCTAGGATAGTGTCAGATGTGATACAGGATTGTGTTCTAGGATTGTGTCAGATGTGATACAGGATTGTGTTCTAGGATAGTGTCAGATGTGATACAGGATTGTGTTCTAGGATAGTGTCAGATGTGATACAGGATTGTGTTCTAGGATAGTGTCAGATGTGATACAGGATTGTGTTCTAGGATAGTGTCAGATGTGATACAGGATTGTGTTCTAGGATAGTGTCAGATGTGATACAGGATTGTGTTCTAGGATAGTGTCGGATGTGATACAGGATTGTGTTCTAGGATAGTGTCGGATGTGATACAGGATTATGTTCTAGGATAATGTCAGATGTGATACAGGATTGGATAGTGTCAGATGTGATACAGGATGGTGTTCTAGGATAGTGTCAGATGTGATACAGGATTGTGTTGTAGGATAGTGTCGGATGTGATACAAGATTGTGTTCTAGGATAGTGTCAGATGTGATACAGGATTGTGTTCTAGGATAATGTCAGATGTGATACAGGATTGAGTTCTAGGATAGTATCGGATGATTGGAGACAGGATTGTGTTCTAGGTAGTGCACGTGTGATACAGGATGTGGTTAGAGGATAGTGTCAGATGTGATACAGGATTGTGTTCTAGGATAGTGTCAGCTGTGATTACAGGTTGTTGTTATAGGATAGTGTAAATGTGATTTACAGGATTGTGTTCTAGGATAGTGTCAGATGTGATACAGGATTGTGTTCTAGGATTGTGTCAGATGTGATACAGGATTGTGTTCTAGGATAGTGTCAGATGTGATACAGGATTGTGTTCTAGGATAGTGTCAGATGTGATACAGGATTGGGTTCTAGTATTGTGTCAGATGTGATACAGGATTGTGTTCTAGTATTGTGTCAGATGTGATACAGGATTGTGTTCTAGGATAGTGTCAGATGTGATACAGGATTGTGTTCTAGGATAGTGTCAGATGTGATACAGGATTGTGTTCTAGGATAGTGTCAGATAGTGTCAGATGTGATTAGAACTAACTTGCCTTCAATAAGCCTCTGTCATAGTTTCTACACCAAATTAGTGTATTTCAGGTATAACTCATTTCTGGTCTTGAACATTTTTTAGACTGGACATCGTCCCATAATCTCAACTTATTTTTTCTCTCAAAGACATTGATGATACTTTACCAGATTCCTGGGGGGGGGGGGGAATTACCTTATCAAGTTCCTTTAGTTTCTCATTTCAGTTTTCTTAGGGTAGTTCTACCGAACCCCTCGAACCCTCCCTGGCTATGCTACTGATGGTGAACAGGGCCTAATACCTGTTGCCACATAGGAAGTGCATTATAGTAAACAGGATGTGGCTAAAGGCAATATATTCACTTGTGTTCATAGCTAGTGATAAGTTTTAGCACAAATGGCAAGCGAGCTGGTCTGACTGAAATTTAAATTGGAATGTTTGCCACTAATAATATTTATTTGGTAGTAAATGTTGTTTAGTTAATTTGTGTTATTCTTTAGCAACACACAACATTTTTACACACACACACACATACACACACTCGTTCACTTGATAATACCAGCATGAAACTTACATTACATTCTTTTTGTGACTTGACTATTGGACAAAGGAATTTCAAGAGGTAAACAATCAAATTTTATAATATGATGTAATAAAGCAACACATTCTGTTGAAGCTGAGCTTCCTTTCCAAAGGACACTTCATTGAAAATGCTGTATTGTACCAGAGTTATAGTTGGTAAATTAATAGATTGTATTCTCTTAGTGACTTGACTATTGGACGAAGGATTTTCAATTAGGAACAAATCTGTTATGCCAGGCATATAGCTATGACAAATGACTCAGTTACCACAGCAACTTACCATCGCCACTAATAGAATAGAAAATGAACTCCGCTAAGTTTGCAAGACCTAACTATGGACATCTCTCCTATTCTTTCTCTGTAGCTCTTTGCTGTTTTGTTTTGTTTTTCCCCAGGAATTATTTTCAAGTCTTTTCTCCAGAATTTCTTGTGCCCACACTATGTTAAAGTTTTGAAGTATCCCCCCCGGGGTGGACACGCATTGACTTCTTTGAACTTAGCCATATACATGTGTAATTTGTAATTTCTATTGAGACTCGTTAGTGAGGTTCTCGCTTCACTCGCTTCTTCGTTGTTACGTCCCCCCAGGTTATACAATGTTCATTACACAAGAACCTTGTTACTATGGTATTCACACATGAGCAGTACATAATAAATGTATTATTCATTGGATGCTGCAGAATATCACTCGTCTGGTTGGTGGTATTTATACTGGTGCCTGCAACACAGCCAACAGACTTGTAATATATTCCTGTATCAAATGAATAATATATATCCTGCATACATGTCCAGGACTGCCACAGACTTTCCCAGTCCTCAAAATAACTTGGGACTATTGAGGATGTCCTAAAGAATATATAATATACAAGTACCCAGCCACACAGTGGCACTAGACATATTGCAAAGTAAGAATGCAGAAGCATAAGTTATTTATATTCATAGTTATCATTCTCTACAGTTGGTGAAGGTTACATCAGTTTCCCTCTCCTGCTCTCTTTATTTCCTCAACTATTTCATTTCTGTATCCCTCACCTTTCTTTTTTTCAGCTCTTTCTTCTCAAGTCATGGAGTCCTTTCTCCTCCTTTGTCTACCTCTCCTGCTTCTAAAATTTTCTGTCCTTCTATCATGATGGTGGACTTAAACTTTGCGAAACTTTTGCCTTCTTTTTCTACTTTCACCTTTCTTTTTGAAACTTACGCCACCTTTCCTCGTTGATTCCACCAGCTAATTAACCACTTTCTTTTGCCTTCTCTTTTGCATTTTAGCCTTCCTTTTTTATTCCACCTATCCTAGTCTATTCCACCTGCTTTTAGTTACAATTACAGTAATAACCTTCAGCACGAGTTTACGAGTATTGTGTGTCTGCATGTTGTAGCTCATTAGCTCATGAGTTATTCATTAATACATACATCATAGTCAGCCACAGGTATTATTATATATGTGTTTGTATGTGAGGTAGTTAGTATGTGTGTTTGTATGTGAGGTAGTTAGTATGTGTGTTTGTATGTGAGGTAATTAGTATGCGTGTTTGTATGTGAGTTAGTTAGTATGTGTGTTTGTATGTGAGGTAGTTAGTATGTGAGTTTGTATATGAGGTAGTTATTATGTGTGTTTGTATGTGAGGTAGTTAGTATGTGTGTTTGTATGTGAGGTAGTATGTGTGTTTGTATGTGAGGTAGTTAGTATGTGAGTTTGTATGTGAGTTAGTTAGTATGTGTGTTTGTATGTGAGGTAATTAGTATGTGTGTTTGTATGTGAGTTAGTTAGTATGTGTGTTTGTATGTGAGGTAGTTAGTATGTGAGTTTGTATATGAGGTAGTTAGTATGTGTGTTTGTATATGTGTTTGTATGTGAATATATTTTCTCTTGTTTGATGTTTGTCTGTTAACTGGTATATTGTATAGAAATATCAACAATGTCCTCATCAGAACCTAGTCCAAGAGAATGCTTCTTCTCTGCTAGTAGACATTCTTCTGTATATCTATGGGGTGGACAGGTGAACTTAGATGGGCCAGTGGATGACTTGGACTACTTGCATGAATTCAACTCTGCCACAGCAACATGGACCCGACACCAGTTACAAGGTCGTCATCCTCCTGGACTTTATGATGGAGGATGTGTTAGGATAGATGACTGTCTGTACTTCTATGGGGGTTGGGATGAGGGAATGCAGAGAACTGGATCATTGTATCAACTAAACCTAACTAATTGGACATGGCAGGAGATGTCTCCTCCAGGAGCTAGTCGTAGTCCTGGTGTGAAGTATGGCTGTCGTATGATAGACTATAAAAGCTCACTACTAGTACATGGAGGATGTGATGAACATGGTGAATTTACTAATGATCTTCACATGTTTGACCTAGCAACTGGTGAGTTCAAACTATCATGAAATATGTTAATTAGTGATATATGTTAATATTTAATTTATATTAGTCATGGTTGTATTCATGGGATGCAGAGGGGAATCATTCCACTTCCCCTCCAAGAAGTTGAGTGTGGTGAAATAATAGCTCTAAAGTTACACACAAAGTCTGTAAATTTGTCCTTCATGTGATACTAGCACATTATCCTCAATATAGTGGAGGCACTTGATGATCCTTACCATACCATATGTAATTGTGTAGTAGTAATTAATT
>WLWD01002241.1_pt1 | contig 60712 bp, 32 predicted proteins | sample 6712731 | NCBI WGS metagenome assembly WLWD01 (sample SAMN12718690, study PRJNA576275) | sponge metagenome | isolation source: marine sponge | host: Mycale hentscheli | place: New Zealand: South Island, Marlborough, Capsize Point | collected 2014-11-01 | reverse complement strand
AGTGAATACTGAACTATTTTACAGGGTTGATCTCTCTATGTGACAACAATTGAATGCAAAGCACTCAAGACTCCATACAATTGAAGAGGTTTTGTGATTCACAGTAGACTGCATCACATCATAAACATGAACTTTCATTTAAATACGTAAAATACTAAGTATTGTACTTATATGTAATGATATCTAGTATCATCCATCATCTTTCAAATAAATTTAAATAGATACATAATAGATATGATAACTCAAATTTAGAAAGTAGCTATCATCAGTCAGCTAGTTCACATTATCACAAAATGCAAAGCTATTACTAATTGACAATCCAAGATATAGCCATGTATCTGACAGGTAGGGAAACAAATTAGGAACATTGTTAGGAAAAGGTTCTTGGATGGCAGCCAGAAAAAAACAATAATTTAGCTAAGTTGTAGCATGAAAAGGATCTTTTATGTTATATATATTTATACAGTGGCAGGGGAAGTGGGGTGGGTGGGGAGTGGGGTGGCTCTGGGGGCTGGAGCCCCCATAATTTTTTGGCACAACTTAAAAATGTGATCCATGAATACGTGCAAATCACAAATCACATACTCTAATTGGAGCCCACCCATACTGAACCATCTTCCTACACCACTGAAAAATGTATATAATAATATCAATGTACGTATATATATATATTACTTAGGAAAATTACTTCACTAGACAGGGTTCTTTGTTTGGGGGGGGGAAGCTCAGGAAGACACCACAGGAAATAAGGAGGAGGCTGGTGATCTTTCAGACCAATCCGCCTCCTTCACTTAGCTAATAAATAAAAATTGAATTATGACTAAGTGTGTAATATTTTGAATATCACACATTTCAGAAGAAAGCAAATAAAAATGTCAATTCTTAATTGCATAACAGTACAAATAAAAATCCATATACATTGTATACATAAAAAAATGCAACCAAAACTATAAGTATTACACAATTTTTTAATTATTTTTTTTATAAATTATACAATGTTTATTCTGAAAAAAGTAACATGGCACTTGAACATTAAATAGTTGAATATAGAAACGTTTATTGCACACAAAAAAACTGTATATTACATAATGAACAAATTTATCATGTAAAACTCAGAGTTACTTGTTAATACTACGAACTCCATACACACTAGACTGTGTCATGTGAAATGATTCTTCTTTTATATTATCTGGAGACTCATATATTACTTTGTTAGAGACAGACACAGATAACTTCCTTTTATATATCACGATTACTATTGCCATAGTGATTACTGCAATGATGAGTATGATAGTCATAATTGATAACACTATAACAGCTGCAGACAGAGATGCATTATTAGATTTCACCAGAAGGCATGATTGCACATCACATTTTGATGAATTATTTAAAGTTGATAGAGATGTTGTTGAAGGCAACAAGTTCAAAGTCTTTGAAGTTTGGTTGTTTGTTGTATCTGTTACACAAGTAAGTCAATCATGGTAAAAAATACAGAATAGAATACAGAAGTAATTCATTACATCATTAGCAGTTGATGTAGGTATACTAGTGATTAATACAATGATATAGTAGTTGTAGTAATAGAAGTACATGACACTTGGTGAACAACACATCTTTATAAGATGATCACATGACATTAGACTAATATGAATAGAAGGAATTCTACTGATTGTATACTGAGGATTTTTGAACATAATATTGTTTAGATAGTAATAGCTAATATTTACGAGACAGACCATTTAAGTCGCTAGCACCATAATTTAATACATGATTCCTATGCTTTAACTAATGTGCAAACTATAACATTGACAAAACTATACAAGCTAATTTGATTACCAAGTGACATACCCTTGAAATCTGTATCAACTCTTGATGTTGTAGTAAGACTACGTGTTGGAGCAGTCAATGATGAAGATATGTTAACAATATTAGATGAAGGACAGTCTGATCTCCTGGTATTGTAAAATGTCACCTCAGCAAGATAATATCCTGCTGGAAGATTTACAGTTACCGGGACTATATGTGATAAAGTAATTGTATTAGCAGTAATGGGACTGAATGAGTCACATACTCTTATTAGGTGGTCACATGACGTTTGATCAAATCTTACAACATTATGTACACTTGATCCAAACTCAAGTCTTACACTTACTGGTGCTCCCATTAGCTCATGAGGACAATTTAACATTATTATTTCAAATGCTGTAATGTTGTTAAGTGCTCCACTTCCAGGAGAAGAAAATTCAAATGTAATTGTACCACCAAGAGCAAGTACTAATAGTTGACTTGCCCAACGCGTGTTGTTATTTCTTCCAGTGAGTGAGGGAATAACTCCATCAAATAAAACACTGCTTTGTGGAGTAGTACATACTTGACCACCATCCATAGTAACTGAAGTATTAGAACAATGGCCACTCTCTGATGATCCATGTATGGATAATGGACTTGTACTGATTGTATATTTGATAGGAGTTACTACAGTATAATTACAATAATTAATATATAAATTCTTTCATTGAAGTATTATCATGAGCTGCAGCTTTTAATAAATGAAAGCATTTTTTTATTCAAATGCATGCACACTTTTGTGCTTCTGGCTACTAACATAAGCTCGGAAGTAGTAGCCATACTATGGTGGGCTCAGTGCTTACAAGTGCTCTCATTCTTTTATGAGAATATGTTTGTGACAATAGTGGTACAAGTAATTGTAGCTAGCTCAACTGCAAACCATGCTGCAAAAATTCTAGCTATTAAAATACATGTTTACTGTTAATCACCATATTCCTTGTTGCATTCACCTAAAAAAGGAAAGATAATATTTTTTGTGTAATTTCTTTTTTCGTCTACAGGTACACTTGTGTGAAAGCTAGAAATCTGAAATTTTGTTATCCTTTCTATAAAAATATATAAAACATAGTCAATTGAATAAAAATTATATAGTTTTATTGGCACTAAAGCTGTGGCTGTGCGAACTACTGCCATCACTAAAAGTGAAAAAATTATGTTTCAGCCAGAAAAAGATCAATTATAAACCAAGTGTTTTAAAAGGTTTGTATAGAGGTTTTAATGAGTTCGCAAATTATAGAAATGCTTAAGCTGAAAATTTGCAATTTTAAATGAGGTCGTAGAAATTGATATAGGATAGCTACATAGTTAAGTTATAACATATATTATGAATATGACGGAACATTAATTTAAAATTTAAGTGCTACAATGTATCTATTATATTGACAATGCTCAATAGAATTTGATCACTGTCAAATTAATATATCTAGAAAACACTATACGCCACTCACTTCTACGTGGGTAGAAACTTGATATAGCATAGCTACAAAGTTAAATTATAACATTATATGAATACGACAGAAGATTAATTTAAAATTTAAGTGCTACAATGTATCTATTATATTGTCAATGCTCAATAGAATTTGATCACTGTCAAGTTAATATATCTAACATTCACTAGAAAACACTATGCCACTCACTTCTACGTGTGTCCGAGATAGCGAATAGATAGCATGTCCATACAACAATTTTTACCATAAAACTTGAAATCATCATTGTTGTCACTATAAATTAAAAAAAATTATCATAGTTTAATGCTAAGTCAAATTGATGCTCAAAAATGATTCATCTGACACACAAAGTTTGGTATATAACATATTTGTGACTGAAATAAATAAACTAAATAATTATACTGAAGAAAATGCTTAATTTTTTTATAATTATAATAACGAGACATTATTGTCAAAAATAGCTATATAAACAATGCAAATTATTAGGTAAAATAATTGAGGTCAACTTGATTAAATTGAAAAAAATATTGAATTAAATACTCATTACATCAGTCAGAGTGAGATAATGGCAAAATATTTCTTGAGCAGGCAAATATATTATCACGTGCCGCATGTGAGTGAAAATAAAGCCTGAGAGTGAAATTTCTACCATAACACTTTGACAAGTGTAATAAGTAGTTTATTCAACACGAGATATCTTTACTGCCATTGTTAGTACTAGGACTGGTAACTCATAGCTTAAATTCATTGTAGGGGCTACCCACACCCCATAGTTTCACAACTTATTAAAAATTTCAAAAAAACTTGAGCAAGTAGCTATTATATTAGCTAGCTACCTATATATCATTGCTACGTTGATCCAAAATCATCATGTTTGTAAAGTCCTAAAGTACACTGTGCCAAACAGGTTTTCATGAACCAAAATAAATAATGGACTAATTACTCTCTAGTTAATTAGTTATGGCTTACAGTTTGAGTCATGTGTGCCTCTGCAAGTGTAAAATTGTTACAAATATCAAGTTCTGACCCTTCATAAATACTAGATTGAAACTTTCTCACTTAAAGGTGTCTGGGGAAAAGCAAAGTAAAAATGTGAAAAAAATCTTAGTTGTCACTGGGGAATCGAACCCAGGATCACACTGGCTTTAGCCACCAGTGCTCTTACCACTGAGCTCCACGACTTCCAAGACCTTCACATTTTACTTTTAAGATAGTTTAACATTTTTCCTTTGCTTTTTCCCAGACCTTTGCTTATAGTAAGAAAGTTTCAATCTAGTTTTATAAGGGGTCAAAACTTGATATTTGTGATGATAAAGCCTTTTCAATCCACTAATTATGGCTCCTCTCTGGCGGGGGAGGTGTTTCCGGCTAATACCGAAAAGGTGTTCTGACGGCACTTATTTGGTGGTCTGTTGAGTACGAGACTGCAAGCTGTCTACTATTACATGTAATTCAACAAACAACTGATGACTTGATACCCACTGAAACTGAACAATGTATAAGGAGAAAATATTGAGCTCGAATTTAATTAGTTCGTTAAATATGTTGTTAATTCAAATCTCAGAGTTCAAATTATATCCTGTAATTTGAAGTGAAAAGTCATACTCCCTCCCCCAACATTTTCTACACTCCTGCTCCTCAGCTAATTGCATTTATACTTATAGGAGGCCTGGGAAATGGTATTGCTATGGTGAGAGTTATTAGAGCATTCTCAATCTCTTTTTTTTTTTAACTAAGTGATGCCCCTTGCAATCTTAGCTATTTTGTTAAGTCACTTATTATCACAGTGTTGTTGCAGCTGCAAATAGTTGTTTCATAGTATTATCATAAAGTAGCATATTCGAATTTCATTGTGTGCTGTGCTTATTTTCTGTATGAGTCAGCACAATTACCTAATGACAATAGAAATATACAATTCAAGACTAACATCTACATTGCTTAACATATTAAATATAATATTGGGCTATTAATAGTAATGTGCAGGGTGTCTCATAATGGTTACCCCCTTTATGAGCAAATTATTTGTATAAACAGCTACATTGATCAATACCATTATCAAATTCTGCCTCTTTATACAAACTAGATAGAAACTTTCTCACCTAAAGGGGTCTGGAAAAAAGCAAAGGAAATAAATAAAAATCTTGGTTGTCACCGGAATGGAGCCCAGGGCCACTGGCTTCAGCCACCAGTGCTCTAACCACTACAACCCTAGACTTCCAAGAGCTTCACATTTTTCCTTTATACTGTTGAGTAGTACCACATGCTGCAGTCTCATACTCGACAGACCAATTGTGTACCGTCAGAGCACCTTTTCGTTGTCGACCGGTAACACTTCCACAGCCATAATTTGTGGATTAAAAAGGACCCTTTAGATGAGAAAGTTTCTATCTAGTTTGTATGAAGGGTCAGAACTTGATAATTGTGATGATAAAGATAATTGTGATGATAAAGCCTTTTTAATCATGGCTCCTCTCCAAAGGGGGAGGTGTCTCCGGTCGACACAGAAAAGGTGTTCTGACGGCACATAATTAGTAATCTGTTGAGTATGAGACTGCAGCAAGTGGTACTACTCAACCAGTATAAAGGAAAAGTGTGAAGGTCTTGGAAGTCGAGGGTTGTCGTAGCTCAGTGGTTAGAGCACTGGTGACTGAAGCCAGTGGCCCTGGGTTCGATTCCGGCTACAACCAAGATTCTTCATTTTTTTCCTTTACTTTTTTCCAGACTCCTTTAAGAAAGTTTCTATCTTGATCAGTCGAAAAGGACAACACTAGCAGCAGAAACTAGAAAAATTAGGAGGATAATAGCTACCTCCTCAATTATTACTGGTTGAAACCTCAGCTCAACCCGCCAACACTCGCGATCTACAGTACCTATTATCTAAGGGGTCCAACCCCAGGGGGACGCATGGGACCCCGCCGTTTTAATCTCTCAGGCCCAGACCCTTTACCAAACGGAAAGCGAGGAAAGGGTCTGGTCAAGTGAGGGTGTGGGTGCGCTGTACAGGACCCACGAATTCCTGGGGAAAATGCGGTGTTAATAATGACACCAAATTACCACAAAATGTGAAGTAGAACCATATCGCTTATTGCTCTGCTCTCACAGTTCGCTTCTATCTTGGAGAATGAAGCAGAAAAGTAGTTGGGAGTGACCTTGGATGATCTATTGGAGATCCATAGAAGCAGTTACTTGTGTAAGGCTTTGTGATATTTTGAAGATGTCAGAACTTCGCCAGAAGATAGAACAGTTGGAATATTCTTCTCTTCTTCGCCTGACCAGAACGGAGCCAGTTAAACAGGAACTGTGAGAGCAGAGCAATAAGCGAAACAGTTTTAATTCGCGTTTTGTGGTAATTTGGTGTCCAGATTAATTAACACCGCATTTTCCCCAGGAATTTGTGGGTCCTGTACAGCGCACCCCCCTCACTTTGCGTTTGGTAAAGGGTCTGGCCCAGCTAGACTACCGCCGTTTAGGGTGTTGCGGGGACTGCCGTACAGCATAACTTGTGAATTTTTATTATCATAGTCTAGTGAACCAAGAAAGCTTCCTAAAGCACATCGTTTGTTATTGTTGTTAAGTTTAGTAGGTTTACCTTTCACTTTATTTGCTTTTGTATACAGCAGCGCCAAAAAGCGAAGTTTACAAATTGCAAACTAGCTCGTTAACTACTAGTTCGCTCGTAGTTACCGAGCGGTTAACACATTTCTGCAACTTTCTGGAAACTACCTTGACAAATCTGTAACTGTTTGGTAACCACCTTGACAAGTCTGTAACTTTCCAGCATAAACCACCTGGACAAGTCTCTGTAACTTTCTAGCAAACCACCTTGATAAGGCTACAACTTTCTTGGGAACTAATTTAGTAAGTCTGGAACCTTTACGTTAACCCTCTTGGACAACCATGGATAACCACATTGAAAACTTCTTGTTAATTCATTTTGATATAATAAAAAAATATTTTAATATTAATTTAATAATAAAAGGTAATGTTAAAATGAAATTAATTAGAACTTGAATTGTCTGAAATTAATTCAAAATTCAATTGTCTGTTTCCTTGAATGTTAACTCGATCACTCCATCTACAATACACAATAATAAATGATACAAAACAGTACTTTAACAGGAAAAAAAATATGGTGCATTCTCACTCGTTCAAACCCTCTAAAATAATTCATTAGAAAAGTTCAGATGTGAAACGCATAGAAGCATAAGTACAAAATATAATAACAAATATAATTACTTTAACTCTGAATGTCAGAGTTAGTTTATATAAACCAGGATGAACACTATAATACTTAGTTACACAAAATCCTAACAAATTTCACCATTAAAAATTAAATTATAAGTATTTTTAAAAGCATAATACATGCATGTAAACTTTTTCAACTCAAACTTGAAATTTTGATCAACACCCAAAAAGATTCAAAACTACACTTCAACTGTGTCTATTAGAAATATAGCTACCCTATTTAGATGGGAAAAAATACGACGGTAAAAATAAAAAGTGTGAAGTCAGCAGTACGCACTCTGTGCCAGTGGCTGCATCAGCTAGTTCATGCTACCCTTTACCAAATAATGATAAACTACCTTACCAAAAACGTGGTATCGCTTACTAAATATGGTATCGCTTACTAAATATGGTATCCCTTACCTAATCAATAATAACACGCTCAATCTTTAAACAAAATCAATAACATTTAGCAAAACTAGCGAACTCCTCAGAATCTAAATGTTGGAACTGGATTAAGCTTAAATAGTCCACAATAGAACAGGGTATATAGACTTCAGGAAAAAATAAACTAGGAGAATCCCAGTAAAACTGTTGGCTGGCAACTATATTCAATACATCATATTTCCAGTTTATTCACTATGTATTTTCGTAACTAGTGCTTCACTCTTTATATAATATAATATACACAATACATATATATTATTCATTTGATACAGGAGAATATCACGAGTCTGTTGGCTTACTATTTACGCTCGTGCCTGCGGCACTCGCGTAAATAGTAAGCCAACAGACTCGTGATATTCTCGGGTATCCAATGGATAATACATTTATTAGGTACTGCTCATGGCAATACCTTGGTAACAAGAAATTTACCTAGGGGGACGTAATAACCCAACGTAATAACTATAAACACAGGTGATATGGAAAAATATTGCCCTAAGCCACATCCTGTTTAGTTTAATGCATTTTCTATGTGGCAACAGTTATCAGGCTCTGTTCAGTACCTAATAAAATCTATAATCACCTTATTCATGGTATGTATACCCATTCAAAGGTGGTATATCCCTTTCACTATCTATGATATATCATTCTTTACCCAGTCCATACCTCGCTTTACAAGCTGAAACAGAGAATAATCATGCGTTCAAAAGAACAATGTCCATATATCTACTGTGGCATCAATTTCATAACAAAGGGAATCTTATGACACATGCAGAAAACTTCAGTGAGAAATTAAGATGGGACTTGAGATTGTATCCAGAGCTTTAATTGTGAAGTAGAAAAAATTAACAGTCAACAATGTGTAAAAATAGCTACTGTAATTAAAAGCTTTAATTACCCATTTGTTCCATTCATTGTAAATCTCTATAGTTAATACAGGTAAAACTGGAAATAAAGTCTAAACTTGCATTCGTGTTTACGAAGGCAGCTAGATAGATTATGTTTAACTGTATATCTTGACATAGTAACTTTATTGTCTTTTTTCCTCTGAACTATATACATTATTGTATATATGTAAATATATCTACATATTTAGAGAACAGTTATGCTTTATCTTCCATCAAATAGGAATATTTCCTTCCCTATGTCCTATTTTGCAGTCAACCCTTTTAACTGAGGTGAACTCCTTTTGAAATTGATTGGATGAGCCTGAATGAAGAAATTTCTAATAGTTTCATTCTTTTAAGTGTCACTGCAAACCATGATAAAATTTTATGAAAAAATAGTCAACCTGACGGATTCAGACTATTATACAGAATGGTTGACTGAATTGAATTAAGTGAACACTGAACTATTTTACAGGGTTGATCTCTCTATGTGGCAACTGTTGAATGTAAAGCACTCAAGACTCAATATAATTGAGGAGGTTTTGTGATTCACAGTAAACTGCATCACACTATAAACATGAACTTTCATTTAAATATGTAAAATACTAAGTATTGTACTTTTATGTAATGATATCTAGTATCATCTTCTTTCAAATAAATTTAGATTGATACATAATAGATATGATAACTCAAATTTAGAAAGTATCATCAGTCAGCTAGTTCACATTATCACAAAATGCAAAGCTATTACTAATTTACAATCCAAGATATAGTAATGTATCTGACAGGTAGGGAAACAAATTAGGACATTATTAGGAAAATGCTCTTGGATGGCAGCCAGAAAAAAACAATAATTTAGTTAAGTTGGAGCATGAAAAGAATCTTTTATTTTGTATATATTTATACAGTGGCAGGGGAAGTGGGGTGGGTAGGGGATCGGGTGGCTCTGGGGGCTGGAGCCCCCATAATTTTTTGGCACAACTTAAAAATGTGATTTCTCCATGAATACGTGCAAATCACAGAACACATATCCTAATTGGAGCCCACCCATACTGAAACCTCTTTCTACACCACTGAAAAATGTATATACAATATTAATGTACGTATATATATATATATATATATATTACTTAAGAAAATTTCTTCACTAGAATATTTCCAGAATCAGAATGTACATTGTATTTTTAAAGACAATTTACTGAACTGATGCGGTGCATGATATTTAGTATAGAATTTAGACAGCTCTTTATTTCTGTAAAACCTAGTATACAATTTTTGTATACTTATATAATAGCTATTTGTAACAACAGATAAAGCTGTAATCTATGCAGTAAACTTAAACATACCAAACAGTTTCCTCTTTAAAACTAGCCATTTAGCTTTGTTACAATAATTAGAAGAAAAAATAAATTACCTAAACAGTATTCATATACAATTACAACTTGCTGAGTCATACCTACATTAGTTTTAAGTCCAAAATTTGACTTCGTCATGAAGTCAAAAATGTAGGGTTAATGTTATTATACATTTTTTATATATAATATACTAATATAATATATATAATATATATAATATATATACTGTATATTTAGTGAAGAGGACTGTTTAACACTTGTAGCTACTTAATTGTAGTAAACTTTGAATATGGATACTATACTTTATATTAAAATACTGAAGTAATTGGCATCCTTATGTTTCTTCCCTATGTAAATAGTGCTAATTAAAAGTCCAATAAGTTATAACAGGAGCAAAGTCCTAGATGTGTTAGAATGTTCACAGTAAGCAGTAATGTTAATGGAGATGTGATCGAAAAATTAAAGTAGAGGCTTAGACACGTTGATGTCCTTTGTCAGATATTTGTATATCATTTCCTTTCTAATAGTATTAAAAAAATTTAGCTGATTGAAAATTCTCAAACAACTCTCACTTTACTCCTATAGTTACCCTATAACATTTTGTAAACAACACATTCCTTCACTTTTACTTATTTCTTGTGCCCACAAAGAGGAAAACACTGGAGTCAAAAGTGAGGACGGATGAGATATAGCTATTCAACTGTTTACTGAACCTCAGTCACCAACTAAAAATAACCATCAAAGTATATATACCTTCTGAGTGTACACTCTGACATTCCCCACATAGAGATACTGTGAAGATGTTGTGCTGGACTACCTATGTGACTTAATATTGGAATATTTGACTAATAGGTCGTCCAGACATTTCTTTTTAGCATTAAAAAAGGCAATTTAATGTTGTAGTTTTTTGGTTTTTTTAGTTCACCTTGATCATCTGTAGAATGTCACTTGGAGTTAGAAGAATGTTAGGTGGTATTGTTATTGTCTGCAATGACTTAATATTTTGTTCTTTGATCCATTCATATTATGTGGCTTCTGACTTCTGAGATTCAATAGCAAATGCACTCTTTCAAATTGTAAGTGCACTCTTCTTGAAATTTTCAGTAAATCTTGAAATTGATGCAAGCTTGGGAACATATTAGTCCTGCAGGGAATCACCCAGGGGCGGATGGGGATGCACAGGGTGACATGCAACTCCCTCCCTACACTTGATGATATTTTATTAAAATGAAAAGATTCCTTTTGTTAATTATTCATTTAATTTTTTTGGCATGAAACATTTCTGAACCATATATAAGTAGCTATTCTTATTAATCTCTTAGATAAACTTCTTCACTCATAAGTAAGACTTGTACAAGGCACCCACTTCAAGCAATATTTTCACAATGATTCTTGACTTTGAGATGGCTTATTAAATTATACGGTAAATTGTTTGGAAAAATTATGTTTTGAAATAAATTACTGGTGAAAAATCAGTTGACACTGTATAATAAGCCAGTTTATTTTGAATCAATGTATATGCCCATATGTTTTAATATGAATTAATTATAGAGTTTGTAATATAAATGTGTTATGGGCAAGTAGCACATAGCATTTTTTTTAAATGTAAGGAGGAGGCTGGTGATCTTTCCGACCAATCCACCTCTTTCACTTAGCTAATAATTAATGAAAATTGAATTATGACCAAGTAGTGTTTAATATTATTTTGAATATCACACATTTCAGAAGAAAGCAAATAAGAATGTCAATTCTTAATTGCATAACAGTACAAATAAAAATCCATATACATTTTAACAAAAGGTATTATATAATTTAAGATGTACAACAAAAATTCTATTTTTGATAAATTATGCAATGTTTATTCTGAAAAAAGTAACATGGCACTTGAACATTAAAAATAGTTGAATATGGAAACGTTTATTGCACACAAAAACTGTATAATACATAATGAACAAATTTATTATGTAATACTCAGAGTTATTTGTTAATAGTACGAACTCCATACACACTAGACTGTGTCATGTGAAATGATTCTTCTTTTATATTATCTGGAGACTCATATATTACTTTGTTAGAGACAGACACAGATAACTTCCTCTTATATATCACAATCACTATTGCCATAGTGATTACTGCTATGATGAGTATGATTGTCATAATTGATAACACTATAACAGCTGCAGACAGAGATGCATTATTAGATTTCACCAGGAAGCATGATTGCACATCACAAGTTGATATAGATGTTGCTGAAGGCAAAAAGTTCAAAGTCTTTGAAGTTTGGTTGTTTGTTGTATCTGTTACAAAAGTAATTCATTACATCAATAGCAGTGAATGTAGGTATACTAGTGACTAATACAATGATATAGTAGTTGTAGTAATAGAAGTACATGACACTTGGTGAACAACATTTTTTTATCAGATGATCACATGACATTAGACTAATATGAATAGTAGGAATTCTACTGATTGTATACTGAGGACTTTTGAACATAATATTGTTTAGATAGTAATAGCTAATATTTACGAGACAGACAATTAAAGTCGCTAGCACCAAAATTTAATCCATGATTCCTGTGCTTTAACTAATGTACAAACTATAACATTGACAAAACTATAATACTGTACAAGCTAATTTGATTACCTAGTGAAATATCCTTGAAATCTGTATCTACTCTTGATGTTGTAGTAAGACTACGTGTTGGAGTAGTCGATAATGAAGATATGTTAAAAATATTAGATATGAAGGACAGTCTGATCTCCAGGTATTGTAAAATGTCACCTCAGCAAGATAATATCCTGCTGGAAGATTTACAGTCACCGGGACTAAAGTTAATAAAGTAATTGTATTAGCAGTAATGGGACTGAATGAGTCACATACTCTTATTAGGTGGTCACATGACGTTTGATCAAATCTTACATTACGTACACTTGATCCAAACTCAAGGCTTACACTTACTGGTGCTCCCATTAGCTCTTGAGGACAATTTAACATTATTATTTCAAATGCTGTAATGTTGTTAAGTGCTCCACTTCCAGGAGGAGAAAATTCAAATGTAATTGCACCACCAATATCAAGTACTAGTAGTTGACTTGCCCAACGCATGTTGTTATTTCTTCCAGTGAGTGAGGGAATAACTCCATCAAATAAAACACTGCTTTGTGGAGTAGTACATACTTGACCACCATCCATAGTAACTGAAGTATTAGAACAATGGCCACTCTCTGATGATCCATGTATGGATAATGGACTCGTATTGATTGTATATTTGATAGGAGTTACTACAGTATAAATACAATAATTATTATATAAATTCTTTCATTGAAATTATTATCATGAGGTACAGAGTGCAGCTTTTAATAAATGAAAGCATTTTCTTTAATTCAAATGCATGCACACTTTTGTGCTCCTGGCTACTAACATAAACTCGAATGGTAGTAGCCATACTATGGTGCTAGGCTCAGTGCTCACAGGTGCACTCATTCTTCATGAGGATGTTTGTATAACCAATAGTGGTAAACGTAATTGTAGCTAACTCAGTGACTGCAAGTGATGCTGAAAAACTTCTAGCTATTAAAATGTATAACATGTTTACTGTTAATAATCACATTCCTTGTTGCATTCACCTAAAAGAGGAAAGATTATATTTATTGTGTAATTTCTTTTTTCGTCTACAGGTACACTTGTGTGAATGTTAGAAATCTGAAATTTTGTTCACCTTTTTATAAAAATATATAAAACAAAGTCAGTTGAATAAAAATTATATAGTTTTATTGGCATTAAAGCTGTGGCTGTGTGAACTACTGCCGTCACTAAAAGTGAAAAAATATGTTTCAGCCAGAAAAATAACAATTCTAAACCAAGTATTTTAAATAGTTTGTACAGAGGTTTCAATGAGTTAGCAAATTATAGAAATGCATAAGCTGAAAATTTGCAATTTTAAAATGAGGTCATAGAAATTGATATAGCATAGCCACAAAGTTAAATTATAACATATATGAATACGACAGAACATTAATTTAAAATTTAAGTGCTACAATGTATCTATTATATTGTCGATGCTCAATAGAATTTGATCACTGTCAAGTTAATATATCTAACATTCACTAGAAAACACTATGCCACTCACTTCTACGTGTGTCCGAGATAGCGAATAGATAGCATGTCCATACAACAATTATTACCATAGAACTTGAAATCATCATTGTTTTCACTATAAATAAAAAAAATTATCATAGTTTAATGCTAAGTCAAATTGATGCTTAAAAATGATTCATCTGACACACAAAGTTTAGTACATATCATATTTGTGACTGAAATAGATAAACTAAATAATTATACTGAAGGAAATGCTTAATTTCTTATAATTATAATAATGAGACATTATTGTCAAACATAGCTATAGAAACAATGCAAATTATTGGGCAAAATAATTGAGGTCAACTTGATTAAATTGAAAAAAATATTGAATTAAATACTCATTACATCAGTCAGAGTGAGATAATGGCAAAATATTTCTTGAGCAGGCAAATTTATTATCACGTGCCAGGTGAGTGAAAATATAGCCTGAGAGTGAAATTTCTACCATAACACTTTGACACGTGTAATAAGCAGTTTATTCAACACGAGATATCTTCACTGCCATTATTAGTACTAGGACTGGTAACTCACAGCTTAAAGTTCATTGTAGGGGCTACCCACACCCTTAGTTTCACAACTTATTTAAAATTTGAAAAAAACTTAAGCAAGTAGCTATTATATTAGCTAGCTACGTTGATCCATAAATTCCTTATTATCAAAAGAAAAAATCATCATGTTTGTAAAGTCCTAAAGTACACTGTGCCAAACAGGTTTTCATGAGCCAAAATAAATAATGGACTAATTACTCTCTAGTTAATTAGTTATGGTTCGTTTTGTTTTTGTTTTTTTTGTTTTGATAGCTTGTCTATATGGCTTACAATTTGAGTAATGTGTGCCTCTGCAAGTGTAAAATTGTTACAAATATCAAGTTCTGACCCTTCATAAAAACTAGATTGAAACTTTCTCACTTAAACTGTCTGGGGAAAAGCAAAGTATAAATGTGAAAAAAATCTTAATTGTCACTGGGGAATCAAACCCAGGATCACATTGGCTTTAGCTTTGGCTTTTAGTGCTCTAACCACTGAGCTACGACAACCCACGACTTTCAAGACCTTCACATTTTACTTTTAAGATATTTTAACATTTTTTCTTTGCTTTTTCCCAGACCCCTTTAAGTGAGAAAGTTTCAATCTAGGGTCAGAGCTTGATATTTGTGATGATGATAAAGCCTTTTCAGTCCACTAATTAGGACTCCTGTCCGGAGGGGGAGGTGTTTCAGGTTAACACCAAAAAGGTGTTCTGATGGCATATATTTGGTGGTCTGTTGAGTACAAGACTGCAGCAAGCGGTGGTACTACTTCTACTACTGTCTACTATTACATGTAAATCAACAAACAACTGATGACTTGATGCCCACTGAAACTGAATAGTATCTACGTAGCTATAATATTACGTACAACCCAAGATAGAAAGATGCAATGATACTACAGTACCTTTTCGCCAACAAGTAGTGAAAACTAAGAAAGATAGGAGGATGATAGCTGTCGCTGCAACTTTCACAGGGCCAAATCACACCATTTCCCAGTTGTATACTATGTTGTAAACTATAGTATACAATTTAGTATACAATGTTGTTATACTTGTCATGTTTCCTTTGTATACTCTTGTAGATGAACTAACTTCTTACAGATAGTTTACATCATTGTATTCTTCTAATGTACAACATTGTTAACTTTCTGTATATGTCAGGTCAGATATTTGTATTCTACCTTGTATACTTCATGTTAACAATTTATTTTTAAATTCAAAGTATGAATGAATGAATAAAAAATGAAATTTATTATTGCAGAATTGTTTGAGGATTTAGTAGCTTCATTCTTGTTGGACTGAAGATTCTTGTTCCAGATGTTAAAATCTTCATCCTAAATAGAATATAAATGTATTGTAATTGAAAATTGTTTTTGTTTTAAACATGTTTATATTGACTTACCAATTCAGAGTGATACCTTGCACAGCAAATTCAAGAGTCATCCAAACTAAAAAATAAAACAATAACATTTACAACAGAAAAATGAACCTTTTCTACCTTTTTTATGTACCTAGCTTATTGTTGTATATCTGTTAAATGCTTTCTTACATTTCTTTAACATCACCATTTACTTACCCAGACACTCCCACTGCCTGCTTTACTTTTCATCTGAGACATAAAAATACTGCTTGTCTCACTGCTTCATCTTTCCGCGCCTAAGCCTATGGCATTGAAACCCCGTACCTAATATTTTCTGCCACCTTGGCCACCTTGAGGCTTTCCAGTTAGGCAAAGGGTCTCCAGTTTTTGGTAAAGGGAGTTTTTTGCAAATTTAATTAAGATTACGTACACAGGTAGGTCGCTACAATTAGAAGTACGCGGGTGGATGAAAACCGTGGAGGAAAACCGTGGAGAACTGGCATTCACCTGTGGGCTGAGGCTGAGCCAGCGCTAGAAAAAGGATGTCTCTATAAGGTGATGTGGTAGAAGGGTCTAGCGTTATTAAAAGGTTGCCTCAATTTTTTATTTGTCAGTGAACTGTATAGTGTATTGCTAGCGACAATTTTAATATTTCTATTAAAATTAATTTCACTGATGTCATAATTCATATTAGCTGGAAGCAATATACATTTATATAATTATATATATATATATATATATAGTTGCTTTGGTAACAGCCATGAATTAAATATGTTATTCTGATGCAATATTGGCCTCCACTTAATTAAGGTTCTTTTTAGTTACGAATACAATCTATATTATATTTTTTTACGTCTACCAAGATTTCTTAGTGAATGGTTACTCCATCCCCTTTTAAATAATATTGACATGGAGAGTAATTTATTGGAGTATAAAGTGTTGTGATAAAGTCTTGTGAACTTCGTTTGGGGTGACCTCAATTTTTTTCAAAGTCATTTTTTGGAAGATGGCGTCTACAAGTTACAATGCGGTGCAAGTTTTAGACTTGCTTGATGCTGACTCTAGCGACTCAGGATCAAGCGGAGAGAAGGGAGACGACATCTAGGGCTATAGGAGGCCCTGTATCAGGATTGGTAGACTAGACCAAAGAAAGTGGCTTGTGGTTTTTTGAACAATTTCAAATTTTCAAAAAAATTTAAAAAATTTTTTTACCACATATACTACTAGGACCAGATGTGAATGCAGTCACCGACCCCGATTACGCAGATGAGGCGACAGGAGCAGAGTCTTCCAGTGATGAAGGAGAGGATACCGGACCTGAGTCTTCCAATGATGAAACACGAATAGGCAGCAGGTTCCAGTGATGAAGACGAGGAAGTGGCTCCTCCTGCTCCGAGTTCTGGACGTCCTCGCGGTCGGAGAAGGCGGGAACCGAAGAAGAAGAGTCGGGTGGATGAGGTAGGGGGAGAGTGGCGCACCCATTGATATTCCATAATCTTTTGTGTGAAGGACCACAGACTTTGATCTTTGATATTTGTGGCTGCTCCCCCCCCCCCCTTCCCCCTGAACATCCCAAAAGTTGCAATATGTATTGTTATTGTCGTTGTCGTTGTCTGTGTTTTTGTGGTGTTGTAGTGGAGCTTCACACTCGATGTATATATGTGTGCGTGGAGTTGAAATGTTATTCTGGCGCTTCCAGATCTAACCGGGGAGGGAACGAACTCGGGAAGGGGGGGGTCTTTTCCAATCGGGGCTACTATGCCCATGTAAGTTGAATTTCATGTATGTGTGTGTGTGTGTACACCAGTCAATTTATATTATACATTTATTTTTATGATCTGTATTCACCTGTATCTTATTTTTTCTAGTGTGTGTGTGTATGTGTGTGCGTGCATTTGTGGAATGAGAGTGACTACTATGCCCATGTAAGTTGAATTTCATGTGTGTGTGTGTGTGTGTGTACACAGTCAATTTATGTATAATAAATTATACATTTATTTTTATATGATCTGTATTCACCTGTAGCTTCTTTTTTCTTGTGTGTGTGTGTATGTGTGTGCGTGCATTTGTGGAAAGAGAGAGAGCAACCGTGGACAAACTGTATGCGTCGCTTCCGGATCCAACCTGGGAGGGAACTCTGGATCTTTTTGGATCGGGGCTACTATGCCCATGTAAGTTGAATTTCATGTGTGTGTGTACACAGTCAATTTATGTATAATAAATTATACATTTATTTTTATGATCTGTATTCACCTGTAGCTTCTTTTTTCTAGTGTGTGTGTGTATGTGTGTGCGTGCATTTGTGGAATGAGAGTGACTACTATGCCCATGTAAGTTGAATTTCATGTGTGTGTGTGTGTGTGTGTACACAGTCAATTTATGTATAATAAATTATACATTTATTTTTATATGATCTGTATTCACCTGTAGCTTCTTTTTTCTTGTGTGTGTGTGTATGTGTGTGCGTGCATTTGTGGAAAGAGAGAGAGCAACCGTGGACAAACTGTATGCGTCGCTTCCGGATCCAACCTGGGAGGGAACTCTGGATCTTTTTGGATCGGGGCTACTATGCCCATGTAAGTTGAATTTCATGTGTGTGTGTGTGTGTGTGTGTGTGTACACCAGTCAATTTAGGCATAATAAATTATACATTTATTTGTATGATCTGTATTCACCTGTAGCTTCTTTTTTCTTGTATGTGTGTGTGTGTGTGTGTGTGTATATGTGTGTGCGTGCGTTTGTGGAATGAGAGAGAGCAACCGTGGACAAACAGTATGCGGCGCTTCCGCATACAACCTGGGAGGGAACTCTGGATCTTTTTGGATCGGGGCTACTATGCCCATGTAAGTTGAATTTCATGTGTGTGTGTGTGTACACCAGTCAATCCTAACCTGGGAGGGATCGTTCAGTCTGTGACACCATCCATGCCGGTTGAATTCCACGTGTGTGCTTGTACTGCTTTTCATTTTCAAATTACACTTTCTCAATACAACGATTGTTTCTCTCATGTATAGTGTGGAGTATACATACCAGGGTTCATACAGTGGGAGGCTAGCGCTGGGTTCCCCCCTAGAATTTTGGGAGTTGAATAGAAATGAACATTTAGGAAGCATTTATTTTTAGTCTGATATTGTATCCCATTATGTTCCTATCATAACTGAGCCATTTAGTGCATAGGACCAAACACTGATCATCAGTGTGAAGTATAGACTCTTATGCAAAGATGTGCATCAAAGTAGTGTAGGTTCCAAAAAATGGGTGTGGCGAAGTACACTCGGAGCCCAACCCCCCCCCCCCAAACAAAAATCCTGTATGAAACCGCATACAATACATCATAAAGTTGCAATTATATAGGATCATGAATAATTTGTTTTTTTGTATTACAAATATCTTTGTTGTTTGTGTTTTTGTGTATATGAAATTGTTTTGTAGTGGAGCTAGACGTCCGATGGCATATGTTTTGTAGTGGAGCTAGACGTCCGATGGCATATGTTCCTTGTGGACACTCATAGATGTCTCCTACATGATCACAATCAGCACCAAACACAACAAACAACATATTTTATTGTAGAACTAATATAATATTGGTATACAATACATCAAACAATATTATTTCTTTTCTTTTTTTTTATTATTATTGATGGGAAAAGTTGAATTTTTGGGGGGAAAAATTTTTTTTTTTTAAAGTATTAGTAGAGGGCCTAAATATTATTCAATTTTCTCAATCAAAAAATGAGGGGAATCCCAAACTCTTGGTCTATTTCGTGATAATGGTTGCTATGGGGTTTTCCCAGCCAGCATCGAGTTAAAAAAAATAAAACGGTAATGCACTATTTTGCGGTGGAAGATTTAGCCCCTCTCACCTCACTCACGCTCTAAGCAATCTTCTCTATGAATCCCAGGTCTAACAGGAATGAGTACCTGTAACTTATATAGCTATTATTTTATTATTTATTATTTTTTGCATATATTTGAATAAATGCTATGATTAATAATGTTCAGCATGATTATGCAACCATCATGAATAACTAACACAAGGTTAGGTAACAACACATTATGGAATCTAAAAAATATAACAACAAAGTATAAGTTAGATGACACCTTCGCCTTTGTAATTGCTTAATTATGCTATACACTCTATGTATGTGTGCCAAGAACACAATACTAGAAGGTGATAGGAGGCATTAGCAGTAATGGGTGTGCATAAAATAGAGTACTTACTAAACAAATTCATAAGGTTATCTAATACAACGGTATCATTTATATTGCATTTATGTAATGTAAAACTGAGTTTGTTATTGTTGTTAGTTTTTTTGTTATTTATGTTTTTGTTTTTAATTTATAGTTTTCTTTGGAGATTTGTTGAACTGCGTTGGACAGCTTATTGTGATTCAAGTGGCTATCACCACAATAACTTAATTAAGAAACTTGCATCTTGTTTATCACTATATTTTCTGTTTTGGTTCATATTTGTATTATGTTCTCTTCAAATTGGTTTAATGCTTAATATACACAGAAACAAGGACAACAAAAAAAATTTTTGATCTATACACAATTACATAGACATATAAACATTGCTATTGTAGCTAGTTCACTGGACATGACTGAGTGTAAATTATGCTACTCAGGGTTTTATACAGACTATTGGTCAATATCCTTCCCCCACACAATTAGCCCCCCCCCCCCCCACTATGCAAAAAAATAGATATAGCCTTACTCTAAGATTATATGTCCAACACTCCTTCAAAAAAATTTACAGTTACTAGTTCTAGTCCATTACACTTTATGTGCAATTAAGACAATATTATGAAGCATTGACGCCCTCCTTACCATTTCATTTTAGTCCACCGGGACATGCTACTAAAATACATGCTAATTACATGGTCCCCGGCAGTTTCTCTCCTTTCATTTTGGTCCACTAAAACACGTCCAACTAAAATACATGCTAATTACATGGTCCCCGGCAGTTTCTCTCTTTTCATTTTGGTCCACTGGACACGTCCAACTAAAATACATGCTAATTACAGGTCCCCGGCAGTTTCTTCTCTTTTCATTTTGGTCCACTAAACACATCCAACTAAAATACATGCTAATTACATGGTCCCCGGCAGTTTCTCTCTTTTCATTTTGGTCCACCACACACGTCCAACTAAAATACGTGCTAATTACATGGTCCCGGCAGTTTCTCTCTATTCATTTTGGTCCACTGGACACGTCCAACTAAAATACATGCTAATTACATGGTCCCCGGCAGTTTCTCTCTTTTCATTTTGGTCCACTGGCACACGTCCAACTAAAATACATGCTAATTACATGGTCCCTGGCAGTTTTCTCCTTCTTTGGTCCACTAAACACGTCCAACTAAATACATGCTAATTACATGGTACCCGGCAGTTTCTCTCTTTTCATTTTGGTCCACTAAACACGTCCAACTAAAATACATGCTAATTACATGGTCCCCGGCAGTTTCTCTCTTTTCATTTTGGTCCACTAAACACGTCCAACTAAAATACATGCTAATTACATGGTCCCCGGCAGTTTCTCTCTTTTCATTTTGGTCCACTGGACACGTCCAACTAAAATACATGCTAATTACATGGTCCCCGGCAGTTTCTCTTCCCTTTTATTTTGGTCACTGAACCTTCCAACTAAAATTACATGCTAATTGACATGGTCCTGGCAGTTTTCTCTTTTTATTGGTCACCACACACGTCCAACTAAAATTAACATGCTCATACATGGTCCCTGGCAGTGTTTCTTCCTTTCATTTTGGTCCACTGGACACGGTCCAACTAAAAATGACATGCTAATTACCTGGTCCCCGGCAGTTTCTCTCTATCATTGTGGTCCAACTGGACACGTCCAACTAAAATACATGCTAATTACATGGTCCCTGGCAGTTTTTCTCTTTTCATTTTGGTCCACCACACACGTCCAACTAAAATACATGCTAATTACATGGTCCCTGGCAGTTTCTCTCTTTTCATTTTGGTCCACTAAACACGTCCAACTAAAATACATGCTAATTACATGGTCCCCGGCAGTTTCTCTCCTTTCATTTTGGTCCACTGGACACGTCCAACTAAAATACATTACATGGTCCCTGGCAGTTTCTCTCTATTCATTTTGGTCCACTGGACACGTCCAACTAAAATACATGCTAATTACGTGGTCCCCGGCAGTTTCTCTCTTTTCATTTTGGTCCACCACACACGTCCAACTAAAATACGTGCTAATTACATGGTCCCTGACAGTTTCTCTCTATTCATTTTGGTCCACTGGACACGTCCAACTAAAATACATGCTAATTACATGGTCCCCGGCAGTTTCTCTCTTTTCATTTTGGTCCACCACACACGTCCAACTAAAATACGTGCTAATTACAAGGTCCCTGGCAGTTTCTCTCTTTCATTTTGGTCCACTGGACACGTCCAACTAAAATACATGCTAATTACATGGTCCCCGACAGTTTCTCTCTTTTCATTTTGGTCTGGCACTGAAACACTCCTCCACTGGACACGTCCAACTAAAATACATGCTAATTACATGGTCCCATGGCAGTTTCTCTCTTTTCATTTTGGACTACACCACACACGTCCAACTAAAATACGTGCTAATTACATGGTCCCCGACAGTTTCTCTCCTTTCATTTTTGTCCACTAAACACGTCCAACTAAAATACATGCTAATTACATGGTCCCCGGCAGTTTCTCTCTTTTCATTTTGGTCCACCACACACGTCCAACTAAAATATGTGCTAATTACATGGTCCCCGGCAGTTTCTCTCTTTTCATTTTGGTCCACCACACACGTCCAACTAAAATACATGCTAATTACATTCAGAGTCTCACTTTAGTATTAGGCATTACAACTAGCTTGACATTTTTTATTTCTAGAGTTATCGAAATAATTGGCATTGAATGACATTGAATGTTACATAAAACATAGGCATTAGCATGTGAAATATATGTGAAGTGTATGTCAATTTTATAGATGTATATGTGAAGATATTTACAAATCACCAAACACTGTCAGCATCACCTATTATATAGAATATATATAATACCATGGAAATAATTTCACTTTGAAGTTACCTGTTATGCTAGATACTGTCAGAGTCACTCTGGTTTTGAGTATTCACACCCTCATCTATACAGTAAAGGTTCCATGCTTTTATATTATATTTGTTAGTAGAAGTGATTACCTTGAAGCTGATTAACTGCCCAGACTGGACCATCTAATGGTGGTTTTGAGGTAGATGGAATCCCAACTTTTCTTACTTTTTTGGCCACTAATCCTATTGGCTGAGGTTGTCTTCTTCCAGCTCTCTGGTCCAACTTGCTCATAAATTCATTTAAATCTAATATAAAATATTATGTTATTATTATTAATATTATTATTGTTGTTGTTGTTGTTGTTGTTGTTGTTGTTATTATTATTATTATATCATCATTGACATTAATAATTTCAAATTTTCTCATTGGAACAGCCAATGACTGAATCATTAATAATTATTAAATACCGTTGCTATATTGTTGTCAGGTGTAATAACTTGGCAAGTGTGCAATAACACTTGCCTCAAACTGTGTATTTTAACTGCCCCAGGGTTGAACTCAGGCGCTCACAAAACCTACTATGTCTTCACTGAAATAGTCACTAGACACGGCCATAGCTAAACAAAGGACAGTTTCTGAGGTAACTGCGAGTGGCAACGGTATTTAAAATAGTTAAAACATGCGCATTAGTTTCTAGTAGATTTATCGCACTCAGCTTACCAAGATGATAAAGATCAAGAGGATGAGCAGATGGAATGTGGCCAGGAAGAAGAATACATAGAACCATATAGAGAGGAAAGCACTGATGAAGATTTTGATTTGTTACAGGTTGGTAAATATAAATGCACACACACACTAACACGCACACTTACACAAACCCACTCACAAGCACACATGCTACGTGCCATAACTGTAGAAGCCCAATTTTTGAATATTTTTTTAATGGTCTTCTTTCTTAATTTCTCTTGTTTATGAGAGCATTTTAATTCAAATAAAATATATATTACTGATTAGGAGGAACATGAATTAACAGAACTTTGGTATGATGATGGGGATGACACTGAGACTTCTCCATCAGCTAATATAGACCCTCAATTGATTCCATTGATAAGAATCTACGCCATGTTTTTATCTACTTGGCAGGCACTTTTTCGAATGTCCGATTCTGGAATGAGAGTATTATACAAGTTTTTTGTTGCTTTTATATCCACAATATCAATAGTTTTTCATTTAACCAAACTGAAAGAACTTGCAAATATTCTACCTAATAATGTGAGAAGTGCCCAAAAAATTATTGGAAATACAGCAGATACTTTTATAAAGTATGCAAGCTGTCCAAATTGTAATTCTATTAAGGTATTACCAGGTTGTTTGATTATACATGTTTCTAAGTGATATATTATATCACTTAGAAACATGTACAGTCGAACCTCTCTACAACGGGACTCCGAAAAGCGGTCAGACTCTCAACGACGGTCATTCCGCTGGGAACGGAGCTCCATCCGCATGTCTGTAATAGATTTTAAACTCTGAGAAACGGTTGACTCCCAACTCCGAACAACGGTCATATTACCGGACCCCACAGTGAAATTGCAATACAAAATTATCTCCCACAACGGCCAGTTAGCCACACCCATGCATAGCTTGCACAACAATTTAGTCATTTTAAACTCGAATATAGAGCAAGTCAGAATTACAAATGTCCAGCAGCAATCAGATCATTTACCAGCTCCCTCATTTTATTGATATAGGCTGGAGGGCCGTATAGGCGGTAGATGCACGGCACTTCCAGACCGTAACCAGCGCCTCTGTTCACTTTGTCCCCTCGTATCACGGCAAATGCTTTGTTGACGTCTCTTCTCAAAAACTGGAAAAGCCGTGGAGCCAGGTTTTGTGGTACATGACCTACAATAGCAGTCTCCTTCAAAATAGCCACTGCTTTCTTATCTTTGGCATTTGCAGGCATAGGTACCCATACATCAGTATATGCGTGGTAGCCCCTAATGTAAGAGTCTATTTCCAGTACTTGAAGTTCAGTAGCAGTAACGACCTGGCTAGCCATAGTTATGACGGACACACCTCCTTTGTGGTGGGCTTTACCTGAAAAACTCCGAAATAAGGTCAAACTCTCTACAAAGGCCAACACGCTTGTCCCCATGCTTGGCTGTTGTAGAGAGGTTCGACTGTATAATCAAACAACCTGGTAATACCTTTAAATCCCGTAAATGTTCGTTTATTCCATTTCCTAATCACCCACATTTATCTCAACGTAGTCATTGTGACACAGTGCTAATGAAAAATGTACGCACTTCCTATGGAACTATCCGTCTATATCCAAGGCAATTATTTTGTTATCAAAGTTTAATTTCTTCATTAAAAGAACTATTGAAACGTCCTGGTTTTGTTACTCAATGCGAATTATGGAGGAGGAGGGATTGTTCTAATAATGTGCTAAGGGATGTTTATGATGGCAGAGTATGGAATAATTTTCTCAAACCTGAAGGAGTGCCATTTCTTTCTTTACCATTTAACTTTGCCCTTGCCTTAAATGTTGATTGGTTTCAGCCTTTTAAATACAGTAACTATTCGATTGGAGTAATGTATATATCTATTCTAAATTTGCCACGAAATGAGAGGTACCTTAAGGAAAATACAATATTAGTTGGTGTCATTCCAGGACCTCATGAGCCAAAAAAAACTATAAATAGTTACTTAAGTCCATTAGTTAAAGAATTAAATCATTTGTGGGATGGTGTAACTATGGAATCAACTGAAGGATTAAAAGTTATAGTTCGAGCAGCACTCCTATGTACTTCTTGTGATATACCAGCTAGTAGAAAAGTTAGTGGATTTGTTGGACACAATGCCTATCGTGGTTGCTCTCGTTGTCTGAAGACTTTTCCAACTGAAGCATTTGGGCAAAAACCAGATTACACTGGTACTGATCGTTCATATTGGACTCCAAGAGATGCAAAATCCCATAGGCAGCATGCATTAGATCACAAGCATAGCTCAACTCTTGCTCAACAGAAACAAATTGAACGTGATCATGGTTGCAGATACTCAGTTTTGACCGAGTTACCTTATTACAATGTTATTCAATTTAGTGTAATAGACCCTATGCATAATTTACTTCTGGGTACAGCAAAACATATACTCACTGTCTGGATGTCTATTGGTGTTTTAAATAAAGGTCAATTCATATCTATCCAAAACAAAGTAGACAGTTTCAGTACTCCATCTGAAATTGGTAGAATACCACTAAAAATATTATCTGGCTTTTCTGGCTTTACAGCTGAGCAATGGCGTAATTGGACGCTTATTTATTCTTTATTTGCTTTAAAGGAGACAATTCCTAGTGAGCATTATGACTGTTGGCTATTTTTTGTGAAAGCTACTAGTTTACTTTGTCAACGAGAAGTAACCATCCAACAAGTGAATGAAGGAGATTTTTTAATCATGGAATTTTGTAGAGTATTCGAGCAGCTTTATGGTAAGCAGTATTATACCATGAACTTACATCTACATGGACACTTAAAGGATTGTATTTTGGATTATGGCCCAGTGTATTCATTCTGGCTCTTTAGTTTTGAAAGATTAAATGGGATTTTAGGAAGCTATCACACAAATTGTCGCGAAATTTCATTACAGTTAATGAGAAAATTTACTTCCAGCGTAAGACATGGTGTTGATAGTTGGCCAGCGGAGTATAGGGATGACTTTTCATGCTTGTTAACTAAACATGAATACGTAAAAGGATCCTTGCAAGCATGCTCTTTCCAACAAGCTTTACTCATCAGTGAATCAAAAGACATAAAGCCTTTACCACCTGTTCATGAAACTGCTTGGAAACCTCACCAAAAATTATTAGTTTGTGAACTTTTTTCATCAGATGTTGACATTCAAATTTTGTATGATATAGCTCCTGCTCTGTCTGTTGGTGGACGATTTATACTTGGGTCCAGCAGAAGTAGATTTATCACTAAGTCACATGTGTTGGCTATGCATCCAAAACACAATAAACTTTACTTAGCTAAAATTGAACATTTTGCAAAGGTAGTTATACAACATTACTCAACAACAACTTCTAAATGGATAGCATGTGTAAGTTTCTACCATGCTCATGACTATCAACAATGGTTTGGTGGACCAACATCTGTTTGGACTCGATCTGTTTTTGAAAATTCATATATTTTACTTACTGGGATTCATTGCCAAGTTGCAATTTCTGAAGCAGACATAAATTTTGGGCATGAACTTGGAATGCAAACAGTATTTGTGGTGTCCAGATTATCTAACAGTTTCAATGATTAATAGTTTCATTCATTTTTAGCTGTATATAATTTCTTTAAAAATATATGATTTTGTAATCTAAATACATCATTGCAATTATAATTGGGTTACATTAATTGATTATTCAATGCAGCTGGTTGTGGTAGTAGCTGCAATGTTTCCCTCTTTATCCCATTTTCCCACCTTTTTTGTGAATTGAGTGCAGAAATTTAGCTCCAACTTTACAGCTGCTTCCTGGAGCCTGCTTTTAGCTGCTGCTCAAGTACAACTTGGGAACATTTTACTTACCCTTAGTTATATTACCTGCAGCTGCTTTAAGGTGGGGTCTGGCGAGGATCTCCATTTAGCTGCAAAAAAGCAGCTAGGACATTTAATCCTCTTAACTAACTATCAAGGAGCAGCCTTAATTGGCAGTAATTAAAAAAAAAAAAATAAAAAAAAAAATAGTCTACCAATTATCTAAATATAATATAAGTGTTTTAGACCCTGACAATAATGGCATAATAAATGTCACTAGTGGTGTCATACTAGCAGATTTAGTCCCAGGTTAGCTAATAGTTATAATTCTTACCTATAAAATATTTCAAAAGATAAAGATTATGCCAACTTAAATGTAACAATATTTTATGCAGTTAAGTTAATACATCATAGCTGAAATATGCTTCAGTTAATAAATTTTGAAACTGACTACTCTGGAAATGAGTTGCTCATGTATAACAAAAACAAAAGGAAGAGTGTGCAGGACATTATCTGCCACAGATTAATTATAAATTTGATTTGAGATTGCATATTGTTCAAGTATCATTGCCACTTGCTCTCCCCAGTCCAGTAACCAGCAAAATATTACGTATATATATATCTAGCTTTGAACAAGAAAGTGCTAGATTTATAAAGTGTCATGAATACCAGTTTACAGTGCAATTTTCACTGAACACAGAGATAGAATTTACCCTACCAAAGAATTAGAGAGAAACTTTAATCCCACTAAATTTATCACAATATAATGGTTCAATAATTATATCTAGCGCCTTGATTAGTGCACAACCTGTGCCTAACAAAATTACTTTTGCGATGTAAAAAAAAAATTCTCCAAAGGTACAAAGGTGGTGTGAGTGATTTACTCTCCAGCTAGTCTGGCGAGCCAGACTATTTACCGACCATGCGGTGAAGGAATAGGTCTGGTCACCATCCATAAAAAAATATTTCGTTCTACTGAAATGTAATTAATACATTATTTGTATACTTCCTGTTAGGATGCCATGGTTAACTTTAAAGAGTTCCACTAAATTGGGTTTTGCATAAGTTCATTGCGGTCATCAAAAAGTAGAGACAGCAAGAAAGGGGCCATATAAGGTAATAATATAGAGCAAAGAAACTTCTCTAAGACTGTTAGAAAATTTTTTTAAATTATACTTGATCAATTTATTTGTAGCTTTCTTCATCACCATAGGTCCCAAAACTTATTTTCACTCATCAGCAGATCACCATAATGTCTCTAAACTGATAGAGGTGGGGAGCTGGGAACCACACTAAAGAAGCGTAACCTCACACAATAGGAGTGGGGGATTTGTGAACTGCTTTCAGAAATTAATTTCTATCACAACACAGTGTTACATTCACTTCGGTTGTTGTTCAGAGTCAGATATAAAGTCCAATAAGCAAGTATTTTACAGTGAATCAAAATTATCAATGTAGTATAACTCAAATTAATGAAAGAAAATAACCCCTGTAGGTTCAATGAAAGTGCACAAAGAAGTGGGATATGGTAGAATGACAGGTGTTAGTCAGGCTAGAATGTTCGCAGCTTCATTCCAGTTACCTTGAGAAGGACAATTTACTAGGAGGCCATCATCTTCTTGTGGGGGAGTGGCCCATCGCAGAATTCCTTACTGTTCACTGCATCTAAAAATCAAGAAAAAAAATATATATATATAAAATACAATATTTCACAATTTTTTTTGTCAGCCCTTTCACTCATTAGATGTACTTTCTGCCTTTCATAGGCTTTTTAAATACAATACACAATTAAAAAATGTTTGGCTATCAACGTGAGACCACTCAGGGGGCTTCTCTGGCATTTCTAAGTGGTCAGCCCAGGAAATGGGTGTGATTTACTCTCCAGCTAGTCTGGCGAGCCAGACTTTTTACCGACCATGCGATGAAGGAAAAGGTCTGGTCACCATCCATAAAAAACATTTCGTTCTACTGAAATATATTAATAGCTGATTCAGTCATTTCATGTATTCATTGTTAACTTTCTGGCACATATGAAACAAAAAGTGCAGTCTTCAGTCATACCAAATCTATTTTATTTCCAACTCGCAAACCATTCTAGATTGAAAGTTGTAATTTACTACTACCGTTTTCTCCTTGAAAAAATGTTTGGTTGATGTGGAGTTCCTAACACAATAAGCTGTGCAGCACCTTAGAACTAGGTGTAAAACTACACCCACATAACGTGCAATACATGCGAGCGAATTATAAATGGTTAGGTTTCATTAGAGGAGCATACGCCCACTTTTGGAAAAAAGTGATCTGGCCATAGCCAGACCGCGGCGCCGCTTGCTTAACGCACAGTGCTCTACAACAACCAGCCGGCAAAACACTCCAATTCTGTATTTATACTGTTAAGGCTATGCTACAGTCTCACTCTCAACAGGCCAATGACATTTTTATTTTTTATCTGTGGTTTTTTTTTTACTGTGCTAATTTATCACTTCACTGTCGTAGCTGAGTCGCAGAGTGCTTGTGTGCTAAGCAAGTGGTAGGGCTTCAAACAGGATTTTTTTCTGGGGGAGGAGGGGAGGCTATCCTAACAGGGATTCATACAGGATTTTTGGCTAGGGGGGGGAAATATACATGTGCGTAAATGAAACTTATTTAGGTTGATATTTATGAAAAGAATAGACGCATCAGTCTGTGAACTATTGAAAGAGATCATTAATTTTACTTAGTTATTCATTGGACTAATGTTATTATTATTATTTTTTGTCAATCTTCTAATATTCTTGGGGGGGGGGGAATCCCAGTTTCCCCCCCTTCCCCCCCTCTGTATGAAACCCTGAACGTGAGCTGCTTTGTCCACTGTAAACTTCAGAGGTATACGGGGATTTTTTCAGAAACATTTAAACTTTTGAACACACTCCTTGTCCTTCCTTGGAACAGCATCAGTTAAAAGATCTTCCAGCTATATGAGGCTCACCGTATACGCAGCAGTATCACTGACTAAAACCTTCGTCAGCTCGTAAGAATTGCCATTGAGGCCCTGAACTTTAGGTAGTAAACTTGGATGAAGTTCTAGAGATTTTCAACCAAAAAAGTAGAAGAATTGTGCTTTGGTTTACATTTTTTAATAATAAAAAATAATTTTGCTCTGATACCATTTATAATTATAATTAATTCAAATTTCTTGGAGGGGGGGATTCCAGCCTCTGTATGAAGCCCTGTGATCCAGGGTTCAATTCCTGGTGACAGCCAAACATTAAAAAAAATTCTGTATGGTTTTAAAAAAAGTCGTGAAAGAGAGAATACATCAACAAAAATATTTGTACAAAATAAAAAATAAAATAAACATACCTTAGTAAACCAAATTTAGTCTGTCACTTGAAGTACAACATAAAGACTTTAGTACTCTGCAAAACACATAACACACACACACACATACAACAGTATGGTACATATAAATAAATGGATAAGAATTTTAGATATTGATTGAACTCAGATATAATTATTGCACTAGAACAGTTACATTTCACTTAAGTACTACTGTCTTAATGAATGCTTATTGCATATATATTTTTTATTAATGCTCATCTACACAATAACATAGGAACCACGATGTCAAACATTCAGTATGCAGATACGGCAGTTCTGGCGTCCCAGATTAATGCCAATGGCACAAACTTAGACCAAGCAAAACTTTAAAGTGTGAACTGACAACACAACAAAAACCGAGAAATATGTGGCTGGTAAATGACACGAATGGCTGCAGTCAAGTCACTTACACTAGTTCAGGTTTACATAATGGCTAACTGACATTCTACTGTGTTACCAATTAGCATCAATTCTAGAATAATTTCAGGTGCAAAGCCACACCTCAAAACCACAAGCAAAACATTTTTTAAGTCACTGACTTTAAATCACAGGTAGAGCTATTTTACTTGGAAATATACACCAGCACAGTAGACATTGAATTTCTTTCCTCGTCAATATTTTGAGAAAGATTATGGAGCGTCTCCTTTGGGAGGACTTGGTACAAGTGGCTTCATTATGATCAGAGTTGCGATCAAGCATTCTTGTGAAGGTACAAGTTCACCATAATTAATATCACTGGTGCCACACCCAGTTTACTAAATACCTATACGGCCATGGCAGTTTAGGTTGCTCTGGCCCTGCATAAGAACCAAGATAGCACAAGACAGACGGAGGAGATGATAGTTTGTTTATCACATGAACATTAACAAACACACATACACATGCACAATCCTCTATAACACTCAACTTCTTCCTTGCACCCAACTATCCTCAAATCAAATCTCAGGTGATAAGGATAAATTAGTGTGTGTGTGTGTATGAATGTGTATATGTGTGCATGTGTATGTTTGTGTATATGTGTGTGGTGGAAGGTCCTCTTAACCCTTTCACTGCCGTAGACACCACGTGGCGTTCTGCATTTGGTAGGCAGTTCTCCTTATTAAAAAAAATCAATTATCCAATATAACGCTCCACTAATTTTGTTTATATGTTGCTCTGACGTAGTACTTCGTGTAATAAAAAAATAGAAATGATAGCACAGGTATTTAGTTGTTGTTTTTTTTTTTATTGGAACACTAACTGTTGAGTTGTCAGTTGGTATATATAAATATTTAATAGTACAAGGTTCAGAAGCTGATCAGAATCCACCTAATAGAAGACGAACAAGCTGTGTACTCTATCTGAACTACAGGTCATCTGAAATTGAGTTAAAGTTAGTACAGTTGGTAATGATAAGTCAAAAAATTTTTTTGGCATAATTCAGCGAAGCGAGCGGAGCTGACTCTCTAATGAGTTTGCAATATATATATATATTTAGGTCTAGAAATTGTCTTGCGTGGGCGTACGTGTGTACCCTTTCTCCTACGCGCTTGCCGGGTAACCTTCTTAGCAACATTTTGTTTTGTTTACCCGCCCGTACGAAGTAGCGATGCCCAGTGGACAAAACGTTAGAAACGCTCGGTCAAGAGCTTTGAGGGCGTTAGAAATTCCTGAACAAAAATTAGTAAGGAGAGCGATAAGAAATGAAAAAGACAGGGCAAGGAGGAGGAGAGCTAAAACGAAACAGAAACAGGTAGCAAAGTAAAGAATCTGACAGTATTTTGTAGCCACACCAAGCATGCATGGAATAGCTGCAATTACAGGGAACATGGATCGCTCACTTCGCTATTTTGTGCTATTAGAGCACATCACTAGTAGTAATCAGTTTTGTCTGTACTTGCTGAATGCGTGTGCAGAAATAAAAATAAAATATTATTACATTTTCATGTTACCGAACTGGTCATCATAAACTTGGCGGTGAAGAATCTTACATTATCTGGAAATCACAGAACCATAGAAACACCTGACATGAGCTCCTGTGTAACTTCAGAGTTGGGGTTGATTATGATTACAATCGTAATCGATTACAATCGATTACAAGGTTTTGCGTAATCGATTACAAGGTTTTGCGTAATCGTAATCATAATCAAAATCATGTGACTAATTGTGGGTGTAATCGTAATCGTAATCATAATCATATTTTTGTAATCAAACCCATAGAACTTACTGGTAATATTAGCAGTGAAGTAGAACAGCAAGTGTTTGCTATAATTAGTTGTGACACAGCAGTTTTTAACTAATACCACTTTTTACAGTGTTGATTAGTGTTCTATTGACACCTAATAGTCTACAAGGGAGAGCTTGTCTAACTGTGCTTGTGTGTGTGTATGTGTGTGTGTGTGTGTATGTGTGTGTGTATGGTGGGGAGGTGGATCATTTTATCATTCATGACTGGCTCTGAATGCCTTGAGAGCTAGCTGCTTACTGAATGCTAGAAAGCACAACATTTGTTAAAAAACTTATGTTTCTTCGTTGCAACAATCATTAATTTTTGACATTGTAATCGTAATCATAATCGTAATCAACACACTGTAATCGTAATCATAATCATAATCGTATATTTGACTGTGTAATCATAATCGTAATCAATGTTTCGTAATCATACTGTAATCGTAATCATAATCATAATCATGTTACCGTAATCAACCCCAAGTTTGATGTGTATTACTTTCATTTATTTCATAACTGTAGCTATGTGTGTGCGTATGTGAGACCAGGTAATTGTGCATGGCTGTTGTCACGTCATTGACCAAATGATCCGGGAACTCTTTACCTTTCATTTGCATTCAATACTTTACAAATGAAGAGTTGAATACATACAATGTGTGTGCAGTGTGTATGTGTGTGTGTGTCCGGCCACACATACAAAAGGTTTCAAAGGATTATTCTGTTAGTAAATGAAGTGACAAGAGTTTAAAATTTTCAGACTCTAAGTCGCTCCCTATATATTTCAGGTTGTCAAAGTGTGCATTAAATGGAAATGGATAACTAAAATAATTATGATAAATAAATATAGTAATCAATAAAGGCCTATTTCTATTTGCAGTTAAAAAGTCATTCTAGAGTTCCTCACCTATAGTTGTATAGAAGTCCAGGAGTCATCAGCACGCGTGTAGACCAGTAGTCACCACAATATACACATCCCACTTCACATTCCTATATTGAAAGTGTATGTCTTAAAGTAAAATTAGATTTAACATAATTCAAGATTCTAAGATTTGTGTTATCGTGCTTGCAATTCTAACGAATGTAGACATTTTTAGCGAAACAGGCTAGTTTAGTACAGTAGAAGTTATTAAAATTTACACCTTCCATATTATATTATATTAATATTAACTTCCACAAAACTTTGAAATTGGGGCAATGTCTCCACGAAAGTCAAAATAATATCTGGGATGTGTATGTGTGTGTGTGTGTGTGTGTGTGCGTGTGTGTGTGTGACAGGTGAAGGGGGGCGCAGGGAGGCAAAGTACTTCCCTGTCTAGCTCAAGTGCAGTGGAGACCTCCTATTCCAAATTATCTGGAAACTGAAAAAGCCACAAAAACTTTATCAATTGAAGAAATCACGAAGAAATATCATTTCCTTAGCACCAAAAGATATGATTAATGCTCAGTGTCATAATTTTGAAGCACAAGAGATATTACAAGCTATGCACTTGCCATATTCTGCCTCACACTGCTCATGTGGAAAGAATTTTCTAACAAATGAAACTTATCAAATTAGACAAAGAATTAGATAGGCCATTGTACATTGCTTTAAATTCACCAGAACAGTTATACAATGATGACTAATTGATATTTGGAACAAAATAAATCACAATGTGTACTATTTTTTTAACTTGTAAATATACTGCAATTAATTTTAAGACGTCTTCAATCCCTAAGGGGAAGGGCGGCAAATGGCGAGCGAGCGAGACACTTACAGGGGTAACACAATTGAAAATCGGGGATGTTTGTTTATTTATTTATTTGTATATATGTATGGACGTATGTATGTCATTTTGTACTTTGACCCTCGCGTTTTTGTGTTAGTTATGTGGTCGATCCCGTCCCAAATTGCACTAAACAGAATCCTCTGGTTTATTGATCAGTACCCGTATCACCCTAGAAATTGAATTGTTTACCGTTTTGAATTCTTTTGCGGGCAGTTAAAACTTGAAAACTTAAGGGACTTCCATTTCTATTCGAGTTAGTGGCGGTGGTAAGTCAATGCGCTCTTTGGCATGGTTATAAGCCGTGCGCAACAGTATTTACTTGCAAATACATTCTCCACTAGACTACCGCCAAGGTAAGTCTGTGTAGGTGCATGTCCAGTTGTGTCAAAGCATTGTGTGTTACAACCACTACTTAGCTAAAGAATTTGTTGTTGTTGTTTTTCCTTCAATTCAAGCAGTTGCAGAGAGTTGTTACTATGGCACTGAAATCCCTTTACCCTGTATGCTAAATTAAAAAAACTGGACCTTATTTTCAGTAGCTTCAGTGTTAGAAGTCAAAATCATTCATATAAAAATAGTATAGTCTTTAGGCTCGCTCGCCATTTGTGCTCAAGCACATCACTAGTTATATATGTAATAATTGGCAGTGAGTGTGAGAATATAACCCAATAAAAAAAATCAGGGATATATTATTGTATATAAAATATGCTTGGACATAATGTATGTAATTTTTGTACTTCTGATTTTTGTGTTCGCTCGCTACACGCTGTTAGTCATCACTGTTCATACATGAAAATTCATTTCCCAACATGCCAAGCCACCGAGAGAATACAATGTAATGTGTTGGTATAACCAGTGAATGAGTGCATGTGAGAATGTTGTGTGTTACATGTGCCGACTAGCTAAGAACAAACAATAAATACATAAATTTGCTTCTTTTTGTGTTAAACTTCTTCGGTTCCTTCCTGTTTCTTTTGTTAGTAAGCAAGTCTTGAGAGTGAGGATGTGTATAGCGCAATAATTCCTTGGAAAAGCTTTTTTTTTTTAAGTTCCAAAAATTGCCGCGAGTGGTCTCATACGTTAATTTAAAAATGTCGGCTGTGTACATTATTTGAACAAATTGTGCATAATGATTTTATAAAGATGAATTTTACCCTTTCACCACTGGTGAAACACCAAGTTAACACACAATACGAGAGGGTCAAAGTACAAATGACTTGCGTACGTCCCCACACATAAATAAACAAATATCCCCAATAGTCAATTCGACACCACTGTATAGTGTCTCACTTTAAACAATCACAAGAAACAAAACTAAAACAACAACAACCAACATTCAATGAAAAAAAGCAAACTACCAGTCCTAAATCCATATCGTGACTTATAAGACCTGCAACTGACACGTAGCCACACTCTAAACATAGCCATACACATTTTTGAAACTCACACTGCTTTGATGGACATGCCTATGTGAAAGTGTATATACCTTACACTGACCTGTGTTTCGCCACATAATTCAAGCTTGCAGCTGTTGTAGCTACTTACAAAATTAAAATTCTGGGAGGAACTACGAAGGTACGGGGGTGGAGGATTTAAGCGTGCCCCTAACACCTTTGCACGAAACCTGGTTATACAAGCTAAAAATGACACTGTGGTTCCGAAGCCGTGATATTAGCACTTGTGCGTTTAGAGAAACTGACCAATTTACTGACGTTGCCTTAGAGATACATAATAAAGCGATAATGATGTAATAAATTGTTTAAACCATAATTAAGCAATGGGCAATCTGAAAAGTCATTCAACAATAATTCAATGAAGAATAAGCAGATAAGTAAAATAATTTCACTGAAGTTTATCAGAATTGCATGAACTAAAATGACAGGAATTCTACACGATTTTTTCACTGGGGGGAGAGAGAGAAAGAGAGAGATTTGTAAAGTCACGAAAACCATTTAGCCACATGAAAATGGTGAAGTCATGATCATGAAGCTTGAACAAACTACTATGAATTGCTACAATTTTATATTCAGAAGAGGTAAAAAAAATAATTAGGGTTGAAATCCTAAATAAATTCAGAAGAGGTAAAAAAAAATAAGGGTGGAAATCCCAGGGCTCCCAAAAACTGCATGAAACCATGGGCCTAAAACAAAGTAGACAACATTATGTTGATTATATGCAATGATTTTCTCCCCCTCATTGTCCAGGAGCACACTGAAGGATGTTAGGGTAGTCATGGGAAAGGTTATGAGTGAGGATAATTTTGGTGGAGTATGTTTTAGAATAATTCAGTAACTAGAAACCGTTCAACGTGGACCCACACTTTCTCACAAAGAAATGAAAATTTTCAAGAGTAGTAAGGAACAAACTAACTGGGAGCTTATCATATAGCTAAAACTACCACAAAATATCACTACCATAATTCAGGCATTCTACATTCATTCATTCATTTATGCAGTATCTTAGAAAAAATTGTTCAGGAAACACAACTTCACCGGGAGAACACCGCACGGGGAGAACACTGATCGGGGTGCCCAATGCAGCTAATTATAAAACTGACTGCTAGCCTTAAAACTACTTACCCACAAGTATAAGCCAGGGTAGACTGCGAAAGCTTCTTCCCAGTCCACCAGACAAAGTAGAGCTGTAGTAATCAGTAGACTAGCGCGCAACAATAGTTTAGACGACCACTTCCAGTCTAGAATTTTACTTCTATGGTAAAGGGTTTTAAACTTATTTAACCTGGGGATAGTTACTTACACTTAACTGGAAAAGGGTTTTCCATGAGCTAATACGGTACCTTTACCTACTGCTGCCCAGCATAGATGTAGGTAAAGGGTCTGGTAAGGTATTGCCAATTAAAGATATCATGTTGTTTGTGCGGAGAAATAATAGAGGCTTGTGCAGTATGCAGCAGTGAAAAATCTATTTGACGACATTGACCAGCAGGGATTCAGATTTTTTTTTATTGCTTATGCAGTTTAGCTATGTAGGTTATAGTCTCTGGTTGCTGAATTAGGCAGTTCAGCAAAATACTGGAGCATTTAAGAAAGGGTTTAGCTAATATTGTGTAGTGTGTAAAGTAAAGCAAAGTCCCTTATACCTATCCAAAAGTGAGGTTTAAAATGGCTAAAGAGCTGACATGGCCCTTTTACTCTTTATTCTACATAATTTTTCTTGATCTTTAAGTAGTAAACAAGTCCTGAAATGCTTTTACAAAATAACCCAAATTGAACAAGACAATTATTGGTTGATAATGTAATGTTTTCAGCATATCATAAATCACGAAAGGGCCTTTCAAATGGTAGTGCAATATTTTCGGAATCCACCTGTATACTTGAAGTAAACCTGAAATATGTTAAACAAAATATACATCAAAGTTTACATGAAAAATATTTCAAGTGACTAAGTAAACCAAATAGACTACAATAATTCTGTACACTATATGTAAATCACATGTAAACTCCAAAAGTACAATTTTGTAAAACATTGAAAACTAAGGCTGTTGGCCCTGTGTATTCATTACATAGGGTAGTGTCATCATCTCATTCTTCATTTCAATATAATAACAAAACTTATCAACTTCGATTGTCTGGGGTGTTGTCTGACTTCACACTCTAGGCGCAGGAAGCGAAATTCCCAGAGCAATGCTCCGTACATTCAAAGGCGAGTTTTATTTCGGATACTGAGTAACTAGCCGCGCTTAATTGCGTACTAGACGATTCAGGGAGAAAGGCTTACTTGGAGCGCACTGTGCATGAGTATTAGTTAACACTATTTATTATGTGTGGCACCTATTTTGCCTTACGTTCTGATACTGGCGTAGCTGTTTAGTAAGCACTATGACATAATACTCTATCACAAATACAGCACACTCAAAGGTACATGAAAGGCTTGATTTTAAACATACTCATGTGCGCTATATTCCTCCTGCATTCTCATTGTTAATGACACCTTGATTCAAAGTTTACAGGGGCAAGATTAGTGGACAATATTCTGTATACTCGTTAGTTCAGTTCTATCACTGTAGTACAGTTGTAGCACATCCTTCAGTTCTAAAAATAGTGTGAGTGTGGTACAATGAAAATTTGCAGGATTTAGAAACTACTCAAATAAGGTGCCAGGCTGTAGCGTAAGAATTTGTCAGATCTTCACAAAGGCGATAAAAAAAAAAACCTAAAGTATTTTCTATACTATATTTCTTGTCAACCTGGTAAGTATTTTCTAAGTGCTGCTGGGCGTGATTCTAAGTGAATTAGATTCAAGCAACGGACCAATCAAATTGACGTATTCAGTCACGCTTTGTTCTAATTTATATCTGATAGTAGAAGTTTGATAGCTTCACCATTATGCTAACTTTTATCCCATTGGAATTTGTTGTTTCATGTTGTGTGAGTAGGTTCATGTGGACCCAATTGACAAGGAAATGGTGAAGGCTAGGCAGAACAAGCCGCAACCCACTGTGGAGAAAGCTCACTCTCCCAATACAATAAAGATTAATCAACCTAGAAAATGAGCTTTTGAAACTTTGAAAGTGCAGTATCTCATGCAAATCACTAGTAGAACTTCCATGTTTGAGGAATGATTTTCTTTGTCATTACTTGTTTTTCCTTAAATTTCTTTGTTGTTGTTGTCGTTGCTGCTGCTGCTTCTATTTTTATAAGCCACTTTGGTTTTTGTTGCATCAAAATTCCGCTTGGACCACTGGTAAAATTAAAGTGATAAGCTATAGAACTATTTTGATGTGAAACATGGCTACTCATTTATTTGTATCTCTGGTGGTTTCAAAATTAAAAGCAGTAATTGAAATACTTGTGAAAATAAAGTTTGGTAGCAGTAGCTATTGCTCATCACCTTAATGATTAAATTACCAAACTACACACGACTCCTTTACCCAACTGTACACAAAATGATAATGTAACAGATTCAAGGTAGAAATTATGAAGATTTAAATGCAATCTATCGCTCCTCTACAGGAATCAAGTCTGAGGTCACAGATAACACCACCTAATTGTACAGTAGCTTAGTTTAGCCATACACTTATCAATGTATTGTTGTACCCATGATAGTGGTTACCATGTTATATAATAGAGTTGTACTTATCCATGCCAGTGCCAGTTGCATGAACACAAACAGCTACCATTTCCTGTCTAATAAAGCCACCAAATGCAGCTGATGAACTTAGAAAGTTGTGCTTGTGGACATATAACTATAAAGATACTCTTGCATCACACTAGCAAAAAAAATAAAAAAATAAAAAATAAAAAAATTAAAAAAAGAAGCTAGACTAATAAAAAAAAAAAATAAAAAAAAAAAGTATATAACAATCAAGATTAGCTATAATAAATAATTCAGGTCTAATCCTGTGTAGCTTTCAATTTGCAGTTTCATCATAACTCTTCCCCATTTAGTCATTCCTCGGCTGCACAAACTCAAAAGAATCTCAGTTGTGACAGGTAATAGACCCACTTATAGAGCTAAATCCCCAGCCTGGCCTGTGCCCTATTCATAGTTCCAGAAATAATCAAGCCCTGGGATATTCCAGCTCAGGTGTAAATTCATTGTCTAGAAGTCCATTTTAGGCGTGTCTGGACGAAAGATCGAGGAGCCTACAACGCGAAAGCACGGACCCGAAGAGAACTGGAAATCGTAGCACAACAGCGGGCGTGGCAGATCAGTGGGCGGAGTTTATTTGATTTCTATATACCTCCCCCGAACTTGACATTATTTTTCTTAAACGGGGTGGTGAGACTAGGAGATATGACGCATACATGCTTCCCAAGTATTAACCATGGCTAGAAGACAGGGCTGGTCTAGATCCTTTAGAAGAGATTCTAAGTTACAGCAGTATTTCTTAGATCAAGTGGTACCTACAGGGAAGACACTTGGAACAGGTTCATATGGCTCAGTGTTAGAAGTAAGTGGACTGTTCTAACTTAGCAGCTAAAGGAAAGCTTGGGATACTATCCCCGTAGCTAGAAGTTTGGTTAGACTTTTGAAAAAGCTTGAAAAAGCCACACCCACTTTTGTTTCCTTCTTTTGTTATTATATAATAACTGCACCAAAGCTAACAATCTGTTCTGTGTCTACTACTTCAATACTATAGGGTCATTGAACACTGTTGAATAAAGCTAGCTATATTACATCTTTTCTTTAAGGGTGCACTGCTTGTAAACAGCTCCTCATCGTAGTGGTCATTGAAAGCCTTGTTACACGAGGATGATATATTACTACCAGCTAACCGCTTCTCACTTGAATTATGAAAGTGTAGTTTTGTGACCAGGGAGCTAAATAGTCTGGCGTCGCCAACCCTAAATTGGTGGGCGGGGAGGAAGGAAAGGGTCTGGTAGCTCTAGTATCTTTGGCTTGTGCCAGCACCAAAAAGTGGTGCTCCAATCAGATTGCAGAATTGTTAATTAAGTACATTCCTCAACCACATATTTAATGTGCCTCTTTTTATTCTGCATTGTTAGCTATGGAAGATCAAAGTGAGATGAAGAGCGCATTTAGAGAGTTACAGTTTCCTGGTGAAGACTGAGCAGATGAAAGTATTGAAGGGAATTTTAAAATAATTTTTTGTAGCCCTCTCGACAGAATACGGAAAGAGTGCTTGCTTCCGGAGTTTTCCACTTGTATATGACCAACTCCTACCCAAGTGTGAACCAACCACTATTGCTATTGTTGTTCTACTCATTTCTATTGTGAAAGATGAAGAAAGATTATGAACATTTTTGTTGACAATTTTTCTTATTAGCAACGAAATGTTTTATTCTCGCTTGAGTTTAACGTAAACGTTAACGGTGACGTAATAAACCTGTGATGTCATTTGCACAACATGTCATTGATACTAGAGCTACCAGACCCTTTCCCCATGCACAGTATACAGAACATGTAGGGAAATAGCAGAGAATTTCATTACAGGTTCTGTCTTGATCCAACATCTATCAATGTTGCTGAAGTTATATGTGGGGTGTGGCTAAATCATTTAATTCTGATGGGAGTACGACTGAACTCCCCTTGGCTACGGGTTGATTGTATCTCAGTGTAATGTTCTGAAGCTCATGTACCAAGTTCTTAATATGAGTTTAAATCATTGTTGTTTATACACACTATCAAATACATGTAATCCTTTTTACTTTAATACTGAACCTGAACCTGGTTTAATTTATTTTACTAATACAAGAATAACAAACAATTCCATTGCAGTTTCAGTCTTAATTGAACAGCTATCAATATTCCTGAACCCTCCTTGGCTACACGTATGCTTAGGTCTCAGTGTAATGTTTTGAAGCTCATGCGTCAATGGTATCAAGTTCTCAATAGAAGTTTAAATCATCATTGTAGTTTATACACGCTATCAATTAATTTTTGTTTTTAATGCTGGACCAGAACCTAATTTAATTTATTTAACTGATAAATATTGGTATTTCAGGTAAAATACAGCAAGGTTATCTGTGCTGCTAAGCGTATGCATGAACTATTACTGGATCCTGGGAATGAAGGAGTTCGAGAGACTGTAGACAGATATCAACGAGAATGTCAACTCATGGCAGGTCTCAGACATCCTAACATAACACAGTTCCTTGGTCTGTGTTTCCTTGAGGGATCAGATCTACCTCTACTGGTGATGGAGAGACTAGAAATGAGTGTGGACGACCTTCTGGAGTGTTCCCCGAATATTCCACTTGCAGTCAAGATCTCCATTCTTACAGACACAGGCAGCGGTTTAGTTTACTTGCATAGTCGAGGACCTCCAATAGTCCACAGAGACCTGACTGCAAGGAACATCCTCCTCACATCATCTCTAACAGCTAAGGTCACTGACATGGGAAACTCTCGCATGGTAACTTTAAGACCAACTCAACTAGCCCAAACACTCTCAAAGAATCCGGGGACCACTGTGTACATGCCACCAGAGGCTCTCAGCGAGAGCCACAGATATGGCCCATCTCTAGATGTGTTCTCATTTGGACATCTTGCCCTCTACATACTCACACAGGTAATACAAACTTGAATATACAACATACACTACTAGTGCATAGCTGTTAAAATTCAATTAATTATTTTCTTGGTACTGTGTGTAAGTGTTCCGTGTTATAACAAATAAAAGATCACTAATATTATTAATCTAGTTTTTCAATATTAGCGCATTACTTAGATACGTATTCAACATTACTAATTTTTCTAAGCACACTTGTTTTTACTATTTGTTTCCTTGGCTTAGTTAACCCATTCACTGGCACGAGCCCTATAGGCTCAAGGATGACGTAATGCTGAATTTTATCTGCCAGTGAGAGGGTTAGACTTTTCCTCTCCACACCCACTGTTATCTGATTCATGTGTTCTATTAATGTAACCATCTTCACCATTTACCAGCTTCATTCCTCATTCATATGTGTACAATTAGTTGAGTATACACTACTAAATGCTACTGCAGTCCATTACCCAATGCTGCCTGGCCACTTGTACTGCTGAGAGTGATTCTAATACTGATCAGAGCAGGTCCTCTGTGTTGTACTCTCTACCCTATGTTGTATGTTCGTTGCTTGGACAGTTGTACCATTATCCCAATAGTTTGTGAACTAAACATGAGAATAATGTTGATAGTGAATTATTGTGATGTTTGTTGATCATTACTCTGGATATTGTTATAATGCTTATTGGCATGAGAATCAATTCAATTTTAACAATTGTGTAGATATTTCCAGGGGAGCTGCTATTGGCTACACGTTCAGATCCACACAATCCTGGTCGACTTATTGGTCGCTCTGAAGTAGAGCGTCGTGAGGTGTACATGGAAAACTTGAAGGATCAGTTATTGAAGTCTCATCCTGTTCTCGCAGAGATGGTGACTAATTGTCTGCACAATACTCCACAAACAAGACCTACTGCTGAGCAACTACTGGAGGCACTAACACCAGTACAGGATGCAATGGAGAACATAGATGGAGGGAATCTGGGGAGATCTCTCAACATAACCAATGTGTTACACATGAAGGAAACTAAAGAAAAGAATAGAAGAATAGAAGAACTCGAGGTAACGTCAATATGTGAACTACAATCATTTATTAAATCTACCAAATTGTAATTACATTAAGTACATTCTTTAGTTAGTCCAAGTTAAGTTGTCACAGAGTACATACTTGAACACTCATATCAAAAGCAACCCAGCTTAGCTTTTTATTTAAAATTTTTAACCCTAATTATTTTGTCGTAATATATGGTCAAACTGTTCACCGAATGTACGTGAGTTATTACTGTGATGGTTGATTATAGAAGCAAGCATATAATTGAAGCCTGAACTCTTCATTAGTGTCATCAACATCTTAAAGATATCTTTGTTGTTATGATCGTGTAATATATACCATTCACGCAGAGATTATTTTTATTTGTTAGTTTATAAGTAGTTGTTCTAAAACTTAAGATTATCATAAACAGTAGCTTCTCAACTCTACAAAAGTATTATTCAAATATTGTTTGCTTTGTCAATGTTTGTTACAGTTTTAAATGTTGTGTATTTGTATTGTGTTGTATTATTAGATTTCTGAAAATGGATTAGAAGCAGAAAACAAAGAATTGACTGAAGAAAATACCAAACTAGAAAGTGACAGAAAGTTGCTTGAATCATCAAATACACAACTCATGGAAGAGAAACATCAATTGGAGACTAGTGTCATGCAAGTACAGGCAGAAAACAATCAACTCAAGAGTCAACAAAAGACTGAGAACAATCAACAGAAGACTGACATCAGTCAACTGAGGAACCAGGTAGCAGCTGAAAGAATTCAGTTAGAATCTCATCACAAAGAAGAAAAGCTTCATCTAGAATCCCGCCATCAAAGAGAGAAGCAACTTCTCCAATCTGAAGTGGAGCGACTAACAAAGGAACTGGAGCGCATCACCACAGTGTCTATCAACAAGAAATCATTAGTAAGTATTGTGACTTCATAAACAGTATTTTATTTAAAATAATTGGATATATATAAATAATGTATGAAAATATTGTACGAATAACAATGTAGTCATCTAACTGTAGATGAATAATTTTAACATCATAACAATTAGAGTAGAAGATGTAGGTCTTTAATTATTTATTTATATTGTAATATGTATCAAAATTGTCAATAACATGTAAACAGTAACCATGGCAACAATATAATTTAAATTTAATGAACATAGTGTGCAATTGACGTAAACAATATTCTTTACATATAATACTAACAATATAGACATGGGTATTACTATACAAATTTACTACAGATACTGTATTTGTTTATTATTTAGACATTCCCACTAGAACTAGACTGGAGGCGTGGTCCTGACATGCCAGTGGCTATGAGTGGATACATCCAATTAGTAGAGATAAATGATACAGTGTATGTTGGAGGAGGAGGGACTGACAGAGATGAGGATGACTACATAGTGATGGCCTACAACACACAGTCCTGCCAGTGGCACACTCTACCTCCATACAGTACCAGGTGGTTTGCTATGACTACCATCAACAACAAACTAGTTGTGGTGGGAGGAAGAAATAGAGGTCGCTCTGATAGCAGTGAGCTCGGAGAGTGGCCTGACAGGAACAAGTGGACACACCCCTTCCCTCCTATGTCTACACCTCGCTGTGTGCCTTCAGCTACTCTCTTGGGACGAAGTAGTGCCTCAAGAACATCAAGATAGATGGAACCTATGGCTAGACAACCTTCCATCTATCACCAATTTCAGCATTCCCAGACGTTTCTCAGACGTTGACAATCCTGTAATCTACCAAGCCCTCCATGGTTTTTCGGATGCCTCTTCCGTAGCCTATGGCGCCGTAGTCTACCTCAGGAGAGTTCACTCTGACAATCTCACCACGGTTACTTTGGTCGTTGCTAAGGCCAGAGTTCTTCCGCTGAAACCAGTCACGATTCCCAAAGCCGAGCTCCTAGCAGCTCATCTGCTGACCAAGTTAATTGTCAAGACCGCCGATGTCTTGGACATTTCAACCTCCAGACTCTACGCATGGTCTGACAGCAAGATAGTCCTTCACTGGCTTGCCAAGGATCCATTGACCCTAGAGCGCTTTGTGGCTAACAGAGTGCACGCCATCTCGACTCTTCTGCCTCACAGCCACTGGAGACATGTCAGCACCCACGATAACCCGGCGGACCTAGCCAGCAGAGGTGTCCATGCCAAAGAACTTTTTCTCTCCCAGCTGTGGTGGAAAGGACCCCCATGGCTCAAACTCCCACCCCAGCAATGGCCTAGCTCCAAGATTGCTAAGAGCAACTCCGTCGAGTTAGAAGTTCCATGTCTGCTGATCCAACTCAAGTTGACAGCAGAAAACAACGTCAGAAAAGCCTTTGCAGTAGACTTGTGGAACAGATGTTCATCATTCCACAAGTTGACAAGAGTATTGGCCTGGATTTTTCGTTTCTGCAACAATGCCAGACGTGGATCTACTGACAAAAACGACTCCAAAACTATCTCCTCAACTGAAGATCTCAAGATGAAATTTGTACTCTTCCGCCTATCTCAACTAGAATCATTTCCTGAAGTCTTCTCTGCAATCAAGGATAAGAATCAGATCCCCAAGGGACATCCTCTTCGACGTTACCTGCTCCAGCTAGCAGACACCGGTCACTTACTCGTCTACAGCAGAGTCAGAGACTCCAAGGATACTTCTCAACCCAAGCTACTGATACCTCTCTCTTCCAAGTGCCCATTGACTAAGCTTCTAGTCTCGACACTTCATCGAACATACAGTCATGCCGGACCTACCGCCTTGACTTCTATTCTGGGTTCTTCATATGTCATCCCTGGTCTTCATAACCTGCTCAAGAAGATCAGCCGGACTTGCCCACAATGCCAGCGTGCGTATGCCAAGCCCCTATCTTGTCAGATGGGTTTGCTGCCCACATCGAGGACTACTCCAGCCCCTCCCTTCGACAAGACTGGAGTGGACTTTGCTGGACCTCTACTCATCAAGCAAGGATACACCCGTAAGCCAGTCTTATTCAAAACTTATGTGTCTGTGTTCGTGTGCTTAGCTACAAAAGCTATCCATCTGGAGCTGTGTGCCTCTCTCTCCACCGAGGACTTCCTGGCCACATTCAAGAGGTTCGTGGCCAGAAGAGGTTGCCCCTCGGCGATGTTTTCCGACAACGGCACAAACTTCGTTGGCGCCCGGGAGGAAATCCGCAAACTTCAGAGACTCATAGAGTCAAGAGAAGTTCGAGATGGGATCACAAGTTTTGCCTCCTCTCACGGAATCGAATGGCACCACATACCACCCAGAGCTCCACATTTCGGTGGACTCTGGGAAGCAGCAGTCAAATCGATGAAGACTCTGTTAAGAAAGAATATCATGCCTCACCCACTACGCTTTGACGAGCTTTATACACTGCTCACCGAAATCGAAGCTGTCCTCAACTCCAGACCACTGGTACCACTGAAGTCAGGAGACATAGAAGAGGAAAGCTTCCTGACGGCTGGTCACTTCCTTGTTGGACGACCGCTCCGGGCAGCACCTACTTCTCAGCCACCCTCAGGCAAAATTTCGAGCTTGAGAAGGTGGAATCTCTCTCAAGACTGATAATATTGTATGAATAACAATGTAGTCATCAAACTGTAGATGAATAAATTTAACATAGAACTTAGAGTAGAAGATGTAGGTGTTTAATTATTTATATTGTAATATGTATCAAAAAAATGTCAATAGCATGTAAACAATAACTATGGCAACCATATAATTTTTTATTTAATGAACATAGTGTGCAGACGTAAACAATATTCTTTACTAAAAATACTAACCATATAAACATGAGTATTACTGTACATATTTACTACAGACAATGTATTTGTTTATTATTTTAGACATTCCCACTAGAACTAGACTGGAGGCGTGGTCCTGACATGCCAGTAACTATGAATTCATACATCCAATCAGTAGAGATTAATGATACCGTGTACATTGGAGGAGGAGTGACTGACAGAGATGAGGATAAGTACATAGTGATGGCCTACAGCAAACAGTCCTGCCAGTGGCACACTCTACCTCCATACAGTACCAGGTGGTTTCCTATGACTACCATCAACAACAAACTAGTTGTGGTGGGAGGAAGTAGTAGAGATGACTCTGATAGCAGTGAGCTAGGAGAGTGGCAGCCTGACAGCAACCAGTGGACACACCCCTTCCCTCCTATGTCTACACCTCGCTGTGTGCCTTCAGCTACTTCATATAAACATTGGCTGGTGGTGGCTGGTGGTTGCCTTGGAGTTCGTTTACAAGCTAGTGTTGAGGTACTTGATGTATCCAACATGCAGTGGTCCACTGGACCATCTACACCAACACCATGGTTGAACATGACGTCTACTACAATAGGAGACACTTGGTACCTCATGGGGGGAAAGTGTGAGGTTTGGAGTCCTGATGTCTATAGTGTATCTCTGTAGGCTCTTGTTTCACACTCCTCATCAGACAGTTCCACCATATGGAACAAACTACCTTCACTCAGCAGTGCATTATCCTGCCCACTCAACATTGGAGGATCTCTACTGGCAGTCGGTGGTTGGGACATGAAGAGTAAGAAGCAAGTGTCCACCATCCAGTGCTATGTCCCTGAGACTAATACCTGGGTCCAGGCTGGACAACTACCACATGCAGTATATGCCTGTACCTGTATCATGACATCAGACAAGGTCCATGTTATGGGAGGACATGATGGGTATAGCAGACTAAAGAAACTGTTTACTTCTACTATTCACTAATTAATATCTTTTTTTTTATTGAATTTTTTGTATGATTAGCTATTATAATTTTAATAATGGTTTCCATGGTTACTGTTTATATGTTTAAAAAATTTAAACGTATATAATTGTTAATGAATTATGGCAGAAGTTGGTCACAATGTATGCAGTGGGTGTAACTGAGTAGCTAATAATATAATACTCACTATAGTCATATGTTTTTAAATGTCTCCATGTTTTAATTTATAGTAACAGTTGTCATATTGTTTTTACTGTGAGTTTACTTTGAGTTACATTGAATACAATCATTAAACACACACACACACATACATGTATATTCATTACAAGGTGATCTTTGTTCACCTCACAACGTTCAGTTTTACTTCGAGTTACTTTGAATACACTTGTGTGGTTCCCTGTCATGTGAGGAGTCGTTAGTGTGGGGGCGTATATCCCAACCAGCCTCCTCAGGTGCTCACACAGAGGGTAAGTGGTGGAACTCAGAAGAGGCCCAACTGCCAAGCTCTCAATCAAGAGCTTATCCCATGCAGGCCTAATTATAAGGATATGTCAATTGTATACCAAGTCCAAATCCAGTCTAGTCTAACTCAGCTGTTGTATAAGTTAAAGCAAACTATCTACAAACTCTACAAGCTAAATAATGATTAATTGAAACGTGAAACCTCAGAGTAAAAGGATACAAATTGTGTTTATATGCAAACAAGAGTAATAAAATATCAGTTGGTGTGATGTGGTAGCATAAAATTTTAAAATTTTAAAATGTAAAAGTTATCTCTCTTTCTTGGCCAGGCTACGGGGGCTGGACAATTCTTGTTTAGTTTACATTATTATATTTGGGTATTATGCCTTTACAAATTAATCAGAATGCTTATAGAAATGGTAAACACAAACTGCAGTGTATTGATTACAACATGATATAAAAAACTGCCACACATTGTGTATTTCTTTGCTGTTGTTGTTTTAGTCTCATTGGTCTTACTTTGGGTCTTACTCTTTGAGCTCCATCATACCATTCATGGAACTCTGTTTATGCTTTAACTCTCTAAGTTTGTTTGATGGGTACTGCTCACTGAGACTCTGGTGGGGCTTAGAGAGATGATTACACCTTGTATTTCACACTCCAGGGCATGCTGCCCACAACCCAGTGATAACAGTTGAATATTGCCTTCACTCTGTGCCTAGCAACAGAGCTTACACATAAAACAAAAAAAATGCTATGTTCAGACGTCACTATGTTTATTGTTTGCTGCTCTCTCTCTTTCTCAGTAGCAGTTGCAACCTCACACGTAATTTAATCTGATAATATTTCATAGACCAACAATGAAATGCATGGAAAAAAGAAATATTTTTTATAAGCTAGACAAAATAATGTGCAGTCAAATATATGTTTGCATATTACTACTTATTAGTTTCAATAAAATTGTTTCTAGTGAGTCTGGAGCTAAGCCAATGTTCAAACTCACATCAGTCATTTATGATCATCAGTCAGTATGGACAATAACAGAAAATATGACAATACATAGCAACAGTTAATAAAATTGAAAAAAGAAAGAAAGAAAAGAATTAGCTTCTTGGCTATTTAGAATTATGTGAAATGCAATCAGCATAACTTATAAACTCCAACTTTCTCTAGTACACTTCAGAAACCATCCTCCCACCCCCACCTCCAATACTCGACCAATACAGTTTCAGCAACAAAAAAGGTATGGCTGATATAATCATGAATGGTTGACAAAGTTACTAATGTTTTGTTCTACGAAGTCTAGGTGACAGTCAGATAATGTCACAGCCATGACTACATTTTTGTAGCTATGCAACGGAACCATCATCATAATAATTGTCAGGCCTCCCTCGGTGAAGCTCATGAGTTCCTCAGTTCAGGCTCACACAATGGTGACAGCAATTAAGCTGCTGCCACCAGAATCAGTATCTTCCCCCCTTGACAGCCCTCCCTCGAAAGGTGGACAAAGGAGATCAGATGGCACGAATGGCAACTGAGAAACTGACTGACTGCACACACAAAACACGAAGTCTTATATGCACTGCCCGTACAACACAACAATGAACAACAGTCATGGGACCAATAGACACTTCTCATGTTGACAAGATGTACACACACACATACACACACAGGTGACATGATTTTAAAATTAACTAAGTCCCATAACCGAAAATACATGTAACTGAACATCCAAAACAAGCACCACGCAAACACACATACATAAACATATAATGTTCTATTAGTAGTTCCTGGAATGGTTTCTGTTACCTGTTATCTGCCATGGATTTGTTTACAAGCTTTCTTTTTGCTATTACTATGTGAGTTTACACAGCCCAAGAAACTGCACAATGTTTATTAGCTGAATACTATTATGGTGTTCCCAAAGCAGTACTATCTGATCAAGGTTTAATTTTTCTGTCAAAAGTGCTCTCATTTTTGTATGAAAGATTTGCAGTTATGAAGATTTGTACTAACCCATACCATCATGAAACTAATGGCAAATTGGAGAGGTTTCATTCATCTTAAAAGTCTGTCAGGATCTGTATGTCTGATAAGAAAGATAGACCAGCTGTTTTCTACATAGTGTTGTATTCCTTTAGAAATTTGACTCAATCTATAGGCATGGTTATACACCGTATGAACTTTGTTAAACCATCACTATATATTCTGTCTTCTCTTAAGTCCTTTTGGTTGTCATTTGAAAGTGAATCTGTAAACTTATATAGTTTTACCAATAAGTTAGACTCCTTAACTCTTGTACAGTTCAGTCACTTAGCTAAACAAGGGTTGAAAGATAATGTAGTTTGCCAAGAGAGTTGTGCATGAGAGTGTTATTTTGAGAGATTGTAGTGTAGGCCAGCTTAAAGATGGATAATATCAGCAAAATAAATATATTTAGTAAATATACTATATTTCCTATATTTTTTTGCCGCGATTATACTGCTAGGGACATGAACAAGAGATAACTGTGAAGCTATACTTGAAGATGAGCTCTATACTACTCTTGAGCAAGCTTTCTTTTTGTTCAATCTTGCTATATTTAGTTGGGCGGTGAGTGAGCACGTGACTGAGGATGTTGCTGGTGTTGCTTCATCTTGCTGTATAAAACACTTCTTACACAGTGTTCACCTTAAAGAATCCTTGTCTTTAGGATTTCCATGGCCATCAGGAGAATAGAAGAACTTGGTAGAAATTTAGCACCAGGTATTGTTGAGACTTGACCAACTCAGCATTGTTGAAGTCCAACTTGGCTGGGCTTGATGTTACTTTTAAACTTACAGTGCTATTTGTAAACGGTCTAGTGCTAATGGTGAAACTACAACGCCTGGAATGTAGCTAGAATATCCAATCCAGCTACTTATTACTTGAACTAAACCATGAATGCTGGAGGTATTTGAGAAAAAGATGTTGGAAAAAGAGCTTCTGAGGAGGCTATTATTTGCCATGCAAGTGAATTCATGTGGGTGTGGTTGAAAGTTCACATGTTGTAGAAATTTCTAACTGTCATGCAACCTATGATTACTGTGGGATACCGCCCACTGAATGAACTGACAATTTGTTATTGGTTCACTTGACACTCTAACTTGTTTCAGAACATTCCATTTATTGAGCGTGTTCTAGAACATTCTATAATTTACACACATGTGGCGTGTGCAGTGTAGCACACTTTATTTATGTTTCACCCATGGGTGGACTAGCTATATATTGCATGGCTTGGTCCACTCCTTTTTTAGTCAGTCTCACCATTATGTTCACCTGCATCATTGTATAACTAAAATATTGCACCTATAACTTCGTGGACGCCCCTTGGTGGTTAGGAGGAGCTATTAGTTAAATGATCAAGAGGCAGGATATTGGTTATAGACCGACTCTGGTGGCAGTCTACCATGCTTAAAGTAAAGTCAGCTTAACCCCACCCCCCACAATTACTATTACATATCGCTTTGGAAACAAGAGCACTTTATTGTGTCAGCACAACAGATGATCTTGATCTACCAAAGTCGAATAAAGCTGGACTACCAAGATGAAGATCACTTACATGCTCAGTTGATTTCTTTTCTTTTTTTACAATGCATTATAAACAAGTTCATGACAATGAGTTTAAACGAGATTGAAGACTTGCGATGATTGACGAAGACGAGGACTTGGGCTTGCGTGTGGATTAAGACTCTAGGCATCCTTACTGGCCTGGACACTATTTTTCGTGCCCCCCCACCCCCCCATGTTATCCTAGATTTGGTAATTGTCATCAAAGATGACTCTTTTTTCAATTGCAGCATTACATGAAGCCCAAAGTTAGGCTAATCATGTTCCAATCTTTGCCACATCATCAATCCAAGAAAAATGTAAGGCCTTGTTAAGTTACCACGGATTCACACTAAAACTTCCCTAATACACCGGTAGCTAGGGACCGGGCACTGCCTGTAACTCAGAAATATCTGTATCTGAGAAAAATTATATTTGCACTTGTATTTTAATATAATCGGAATTGTAATAACTTATTCATAATTACAATTATACATACTTTGAAGAACAGCTACTTGTATCTAAGGACAGCACACACCTTTTCTGTTTAGATGGAAATGATTTGCTATAGCTTTGCTTAGTAGGCTGCTTAGTGGAGTGTATACATTTATGTTTGGGGTGAACAGGGTGGGAGACCAGCTGGAAAGATAATCCATAGCTGCTGTAAATTTACTGTACCTGTGGGAGGCATGATGAAGGGTGAGCAGACAGAGATAAAGAAAGAGATGAAGAGAAAGATAAAGAAGAAAGAAGAAGATGAATGAACTGTGTGTGTGTCATGAAAGTCAATTATATGTGTATTTATTATTAGCAGTGTGTCATTATTATTGTATGTTTTCTAAAGTGTATGCATGCGCATGTCATGATTGTGAGTGTGTTAGTTCTGTCCTGATGTTCCATGACCACTCCCTCATTTTGTGTGTGCATGCGTGTCCTCGGCTACATAACCTTAGACACGCATGAGTATCATCAGTTCCCCATGGTTTAGTCTTAACTCCAAACTGATTGAGAGCTCAGGGAAGGGCGGACTTAGCTACAAGGAACTCTGGTGGCAGCAAGTCACCAGAGTGTATGAGTAAGCTGATTGATAGCTAATCTTCTACCTCTGACGACTTCACTGTTTCTTGTCATTGGTGACTGTGCTTAGCTTGGCTGTGTCGAGCTGCAATCCCATAATTGGGGACTGTGGCACCTGTCATCCCCTATAGAAACCAATATGACATCATAAATGATGAATGCTTTTGTAGCTGTGGTATTGATGTGTTTTGTAATCATAGCACTTTTGAACATGAGGTTTTGGAAACACTGCTATGACCATTGAAATACATAATATTTCAAGAAAGATCCATTCATAAGAAATGCTCACTGTATTAAACAACAGCTCAAGGAATAAGCAGATAAAGTAAAACAATATTGTTGACAGTTTACTCTGAATTGTGTGCTTTACTTCTACAGGTCACCCCAATACTGCATTATAGGTGTGGTACGGATCAGCTGGTCATTCTCATTGTTAATGACACCTTGATTCAAGGTTTACTGGGGCAAGATTAGTGGACAATAGTATGTATACTCGTTGGTTCAGTTCTATCACTGTAGTAGAGTTGTAGCACATCCTTCAGTTCTAAAAATAGTGTGAGTGTGGTACTATGGAAATTTGCAAGATTTAGAAACTACTCAAATACGGTGCCAGGCTGTAGCATCAGAATTTGTCAGAGCTTCACAAAGGCGGTAAAAAAGAATACTTATAGTATTTTCTAAACTATATTTCTTGTCAACCTGGTAAGTGCTTTCTAAGTGCTGCTGGACGTGATTCTAAGTGAACGATTAGATTCAAGCAACAAACCAATCAAATTGACGTATTCAGTAATGCTTTGTTCTAATTTTATTATTATATCTGATATAGTAGAAGTTTGATAGCAGCTTCACCAAATGCTAACTTTTATCCCATTGGAATTAAAGTTTTTTTTAAATTTATGCTTGTTTCATGTTGTGTGAGTAGGTTCATGTGGACCCAATTGACAAGGAAATGGTGAAGGCTAGGCAGAACAAGCCACAACCCACTGTGGAGAAAGCTCACTCTCCCAATAAAATAAAGATCAATCAACCTAGAAAATGAGCTTTTGTAACTTTGAAAGTGCAGTATCTCATGCAAATCACTAGTAGAACTTCCATGTTTGAGGAATGATAAGTTTTTCCCCTTTTTTTGTCATTACTTGTTTTTCCTTATATTTCTTTGTTGTTGTTGTTGTTGTTGTTGTTGTTGCTGTTGTTGTTGCTGCTGCTTCTGTTTTTATAAGTCACTTTTTGTTTTTTTTTGCGTCAATCCGCTTGGACCACTGGTAAATTAAAGTGATAAGCTATAGAACTATTTTGATGTGAAACATGGCTACTCATTTATTTGTATCTCAGGTGGTTTTAAAAGCAGTAATCAAACTGTACACATCTCTTCACCTAACTGCACACATAATGATAACGTAGCAGATTCGTGGTAGAAATTATGAAGATTTGAAGATTTAAATGAAGTTTAGTTAATAAGGAACTAAGAATCCAGTCTGAGGTCACAGATAACACCACCCAATTGCACAATAGCTTATTAGCTCAGCCACACACTTATCAATGTATTGTTGTACCCATGATAGTGGTTACCATGGTATGTGTTGTGCCAGGCTGAGAATTTCCTGTGCTTTGAATAGAATAGTACTTAACTATTGCCAGTGCCTTTGCATGAATACAAACGAACAGCTACCAATAAGGACCACCATCAGTGATTCTTATGCCATTTTCTCTCTAATAATACTTGCCAAACCAACAAATACAGCTGATAAACTTAGAAAGTTGTGTTTATGGATATAGATACTCTTGTATCACACTAGCAAAAAAAACAACAACAACAACAACAACAAAACAAAAAACAAAACAAAAACAACTGAAGATGTATTATGAATTTCAACATTAATAGAATATCACAATGGTCCATGTTGAACAAAAGTTATATTTAGCATAGAACATTATGGAAAAAGACGTGTTGTTCACAATAAAGCATAAGGGCTTGAAACAGAACTTGGTAGGATATCTATTCCTGCAAGAATAAATAACGAGACTACAATCAATAACTCATTCATTCAATAATTCATTCATTCAGTCTTCACACCTGTATCAAATACAGTCAAACCTTTTTTATCAGGGCAATGTTGGGATCAGGGGTACCCATTATGTAAAAAAAAAAATCCCCCTATCTTGAAATATTAATTTTCCATTACAGTAATTACCATGTTCCACAACCACAGACTTTGAACACTCCACTGACTAAATTACTGAGGCTTTCAACTCATCAGTTCTTTACACTATGAGAGTATGTACATCAGCTACAGCTGCAATTATTTAGACATTTAAATTTTTAGAGTCTACTTAGCAAGCTATTTAATGTTATAGTTATAAACCAAAATTGAGGTTTGTATGCGATTTATAAACTCCGAGACACGAGGGCGCAGCCCGAGTGGCGAGAATTTATAAATCGAAATACAAACCTAATGATTTTGGTTTATAACTACTAGTGGTGTGCTTGAGCACAAATGGCGAGCGAGCCTAAAGACTATACTATTTTTGAATGATTTTGACTTCTAACACTGAAGCTACTGAAAATAAGGTCCAGTTTTTAAATGTCGCATACACGGTAAAGGGATTTCAGTGCCATAGTAACAACTCTCTGCAACTGCTTGAATTGAAGGAAAAACAACAACAACAAAACAATACACGTTATTTAAAAGTTTTCTTTGTGATATTCTTTAGCTAAGTAGTGGTTGTAACACACAATGCTTTGACACAACTGGACATGCACCTACACAGACTTACCTTCGCGGTAGTTTAGTATACAATGTATTTTCAAGTAAATACTGTTGCGCACGGCTTATAACCGTGACAAAGTGCGCATTGACTTACCACCGCCACTAAGTCGAATAGAAATGGAAGTCCAACAACAAAACAATACACGTTATTTAAACGTTTTCTTTGTAATATTCTTTAGCTAAGTAGTGGTTGTAACACACAATATTTTGACACAACTGGACATGCACCTACACAGACTTACCTTAGCGGTAGTCTAGTGGACAATGTATTTTCAAGTAAATACTGTTGCGCACGGCTTATAACCATGACAAAGAGCGCATTGACTTACCACCGCCACTAACTCGAATAGAAATGGAAGTCCCTAAGTTTTCAAGTTTGAACTGCACCCGCAAAAAAATTCAAAACGGTAAACAATTCAATTTCTAGGGTGATACGGGTACTGATCGATAAACCAGAGGATTCTGTTTAGTGCAATTTGGGACGGGGTCGAACAATTAACTAACACAAAAACGCGAGGGTCAAAGTACAAAAGACATACGTACGTCAAACATAATAAAAATAAACTAGTGGTGTGCTTGAGCAAAATGGCGACGGCTAAAAGACTATACTATTTTATTGACTTCTAACACTAAGCTACTGAAAATAAGGTCCAGCTTTTTAAATTAGCATAAAGAGGTAAAGGGATTTCAGTCCATAGTAAACAACTCTCTGCAACGCTTGAATGAAGGAAAAAAACAACAACAACAACCCAAATACACGTTATTTAAAAAGTTTTCTTGTGATATTCTTAGCTAAGAGTGGTTGTAACACACAATGCTTTGACACAGCTGGACATGCACCTACACAGACTTACCTTCGCAGTAGTCTAGTAGACAATGTATTTTCAGGTAAATACTGTGCGCACGGCTTATAACCATGACAAAGAGCGCATTGACTTACCACCGCCACTAACTCGAATAGAAATGGAAGTCCCTTAAGTTGTCAAGTTTGAACTGCACCGGCAAAAGAATTCAAAACGGTAAACAATTCAATTTCTAGGGTGATACGGGTACTGATCGATAAACCAGAGAATTCTGTTTAGTGCAATTTGGGACGGGGTCGACAACCGAACTAACACAAAAACGCGAGGGTCAAAGTACAAAAATGCCTTACGTACGTCCATACATATATACAAATAAATAAATAAATAAATAAACTAGTGGTGTGCTTGAGCACAAATGGCGAGCGAGCCTGATGTTAGGTAACATAAAACTAAGTATTGTTACCATGTTTTAGCTTAGTTCATGCAAACACTATAATAGCAGTTATGACCTTTTATTTCAGCAAACAAATACAAAATCACTCTCTTACCTGATTAATGGTAATTTTTGTAGTATCAAACATCAACCATTCTGATAATCTCAATCACCAGTAACTCTTGAACAAGCTTTCAGCTACGATAAAAAAATAAACCGGTGTTATTATTTGTAATTTTAGCCAACAAATATGGAATTACTACTTACATCATTCTTGAGTATTAATAACTTCTGATTGAAGTTACTTTGCCATCTGAATTACCTTGAATTCTTGACAACAAGCTCCTCACCTACAAAAACAAAGACAATCAATTTTAGCACACAAATACAAATTACTTTCTTACCTCATTTTCTTGAGCAGTGGTAACTTTTGTAGTACCAAATTTGAGTCCTTCTGAATTTACCAGTCACTGTTGACAACAAGCTCTTAGCTATAAAAAAGAAAGGCCAGAGTTATTTTGCATATTTAGCTAACAAATATGGAATTGCGTACTTACCTCGGCATCCCTCGAGTAGTAGTAGCTTCCTTAGCATTAATACTTTATGTGCTTACATACGCTTTTCAGAAGTAATGATAGCTCTCTTAGTACTGACTACAGGTGGCTCTTGACAACTAGTAGCAAGCCGCACTCAGCCGGAAAAAAGGCGAAGTTTTGAATTTAAATCTGGTAAAGGGTCTTCAATGCCATAGTAACCGGTCGAATCAACTTTTTGTTTCTTGAAAAGCAAGCGTTTTCGCAGGAATTTTCTCACACTTTGGAGCTTAAGTATAAAGTAAGGCTTGCTTAATGCTGTAGTTTCAGAATAAACTGGGGTCAAGCCTAAAAAGCCGTGTTTTTTGAAGAAAAAACATTCCCCGCGCGCGCGTTTAAAGGGCATACGTACAATCCATACATACATACATATATATATACATATATATATACTAGTGGTGCGCTCGAATAGCGCAAAATAGCGAAGCGAGCGATGCATGTTCCCTGTAATTGCAGCTATAGATACAGTTATTTATTTTGATGTTGTTAATGTTATGTCTGTCTGTTGTTTCATATAGATTCATTGGTGCTTCTATTCTATACCACTGTATGATGAAGGTTATAAAATTTAAGCTATGTATAATAATAATGTTTAAATGTTATACTTTTTGTGGTAAAACAAGAGTAATGAATTATTTTATTATTTATTTTATTAATGTAATTCGTAATCAGCTACATAGTATTGCTTTATATAATAAAGTTTAAATGTTATATTATTTGTGATAATATAAGAATAATGAATTATTTTACCAGCAAAGTTATTGGCTGGTGTTTTAGACAGAATATACAGCTATTTAATTAAAAATGGCATACATCATTACAGTTATAGCTGATGTAAACTTTGTGGTTTAATAAAAATAAAAAATAAAAGAGTTTGTTTGGGTACTATAACATATTCAGAGGGAGAGCAGAGTATGTTAAATGGATGTAGATCTTAGACTACATAGTTTGATAATAGAGTTGGGTTAATTTTTATAGTTTTACATTAAATTTAACCTGCAAGTGGAGGAATGTTTCCAGGATGCATGTTATTTTGAGCTGAATAGAGCTTAGGGATATGTTTATCCCGGCTACATCGACAACATTCCAAAATGACTTAAATTTCATTTTGGTGCCTGGAAACTTCTCCATACACGTTATGCAGACTGGGATAGTAATCGATGAGATTTTAGCATGAAAATTACGCATTGCTGTGTGAACTTGAGGATCATCAAATGCTGGAATAATATGGTGCAATGGAACCTGGGGATGTTGTCTTGACCTGTTCCCCCTAACTTGAGACAATCTAGTCTCTCGTTGAAGTGGTGTTTCATCAGCCAATCTCTGCTGTTGGTTAGTTGACAACTGCTCTAATCTAGAGGAATTTTGTAATGAAGATTCATTTGCTGTTCTCAACAGTTGGCTAGTGGACAAACAGTGCATGGAGCCTGTGATCTCTTTCACTATCACTTTCAAACAAATGTGTGACTTGCTGTTTTTGTGACATTAGTTGTAGACGTTGCTCTCTGCATAATGGTTTCCTAAACGAAAATATGTCTCGTATTAACTTATTGAAGTATATATTTTATTTTATATTTACCTCTTGCATTCGTTGCTGATAAGCTGAAAGGCTTTGCGGTATCGAAATTGTTTGAGTTATATTTTCTGCAACTTTTTTTGCTGCTTTGGGTGTATATGAGAATGGATGTCCTCTGATAGATGTCTTTTCCTTCCTCTTGCAGTACAAAAAGTAGTGGGGATAGTAGCTTCTTGTCCAGATGGTGTGGCTGCATTTTCAGTGTCTTCAAGAGTAGTTGAGTCTACAGCTGTATAAAGTTGATTGGTACAGTAATCCTCAGGAATAGTCTAATAAATAAATTAGGAACATTTAATGGCTTTTCAAAAAGAAAGATTCTGTACTTTGCTACCTGTTTCTGTTTCGTTTTAGCTCTCCTCCTCCTTGCCCTGTCCTTTTCATTTCTTATCTCTCTCCTTACTATTTTTTCTTCTGGAGTTCCTAACGCCCTCAAAGCTCTTGACCGAGCGTTTCTAACGTTTTGTCTACTGGGCATCGCTACTGCGTACGGCGGGTAAACAAAACAAAATGTTGCTAAGAAGGTTACCCGGCCGCG